>UMBA01013224.1_pt1 | contig 125346 bp, 197 predicted proteins | sample 1963861 | NCBI WGS metagenome assembly UMBA01 (sample SAMEA4835931, study PRJEB28245) | human gut metagenome | biome: gut microbiome; material: fecal sample | place: Denmark | collected 2008
AAGTTCTTTTTCTACAATTTCTTTTATCTTTTTACAAAATTGTTCAGTTGAAGTAAATGTTAGTGTAATTCTTTTGTTATTTTCATTTTTGACATATTGATAAAGACTGCCATCTCCATCAAAATAACCACGTAATAGATGTGGATATAATTTTTCGTCAATATTAGGGAATTCAAGTATTAAACTTTTATTTCTTACAATACCTAAATTCTCTAATGATTTGCATATATGTATACTGTACATATTCAATGTACACATATTGTTATAAGAGTAATTATTCTCGTGTCTATTTGATTGGTCTACGATTCTTAAAGGTGTTTCGTTTTACAATTCTTTATTGATATCTTCAAGCAATGCTCTATCGCTTTCTTGTAATGAAATAAAAGCCGTTCCTTTTGGTGGAAAATTACATCCATCTGCACACATTAAACCAACGATATAAGCTTTATTTGGAGTATCAATACAATCAAAATATTTTTCATTAATATGATATTTTCTTGCTCCATTATTGACACGTTTGATTCCAAATTCATCTAATATACGATAAATCTTATTGTAACTGCAATTCATAATCTTTCCTATTTTAGTAGTTGATAATTTTTCTTCTACATATAATCTAACAATTTCTTCTTTTTGTTCTTTTGTAAAAATTATTTCATTATAATTTGGTATTCCGTTTTTCATTGCTTTATTCCTCCTAAAAATTTGCAATATAAAAAGACGGTAATCTACTTATTAGGAGTAAGTAAAAGTGGTTTGCAACCCACTGTCCCGTCTAATTAACTATTCTCTATTTATAATTTTATTTTCTCTGTATCTCTACAGAAGGTCAGAGCATATCAACACCATATTCTAAAAATAGAACTTAGGTGGTTTCCATTAACCCACTTGGGTACATGCTCGTTGAACGTTCCTCTGTTCGAGGCTTCGCAGCTGATTATTACTTATTAATAGCACTTAGCACATTATGAAAACATAATGCTTTTATTGCAGCATATGCCATCCAATTACTTTTTTCTGTCTTTCGACCACATTCACACTTAGGCATATTTCATCCTTATGTTGTAGTGTAATTGGCATTGTAAACTTCCAGCGTAAGAAAACTTTCGACATATTGTTTCCAATATGAAGCGCATACATTTTACGATGATTGCATTCTTAACACAGACCACATACGTCTTTTAATTCTTTGTGTCCCACTTTTTTCCACCCACATCAATTCATAATTTGCAGGCAATACGAGATATTTTGGAAACTGATTCGCTGGCTCATTTCTACAAATTAACCATTTATGATATACCCCTCTATCGTCAGGAATATCGCACCAGAGTCCAATTGGAAATTCACTATTATACTTTGAATGAATTTTCTCATAATAATAAAGGTCATCATCTTCATTGAATCTCACAGGCTGACTTGGACGAAACATAATATAGTATTCCACTTGATCTTTATCCATTGACTGATAAGATTTGATAATAAACTTTGCATCAATTTTTGTCTTATTAGTATTTTCATAAGTCATACCTTCAGCAAGAGAACGTGTAATTCCATGTTCATCTGTGAAGAAGTCATCATGAAAATGGTCATAAATATAACAAGTCTTGGAAGTGATACTGTTATCCCAAGTTTCTTCCATCGCCCAATCAGACTGTTCCTTATATATCTGACCAATCGTTTTAGCTCCGTTATTCTTGGCGTGTGCGATACGCCTAGCTGTCTGTAGACTCGGCATCGCAATCCACCTCCTCAAACATCTGCTTAATATATCCGTGAGAATTCAAGATTGCCCTACGGAATTTTTTGTAACTAAAATGGTCACTCTTGAAATTATCCATAGCACCTTGTAAAGTTGCCATAAGAGTTACCATAAGTCCGTTATCATTAAATAAAGTTTTTGTGCCACCTAATTTAAACATAACATTCTCAAAGAAGACGAGAAATGCTTCGTCATCTTCAAATATTTTCTCTTCAATTGTCTTGTCTTTATAGAGCAGTAGCTTGTGAATGTCACCATGCATCGCACGAACTGCTTCGTTGATTTGCTTGTTTGTAAAGTCACCATATATGTATTGCATATTAAGACTCCGTGTTGATATAGGAATTGTACATATATCCGTAATCACGAATACGTTTATTCAATTCAGTTTTCATAGAATCCAGACGGTCAATCATATTTTTATGGTTGTCGAGTAGTTTCTTTTCTTCCTTACCACCTATCATTACTGATGTGTGCATAATAGAATCAACCTGTGGCTGTAACCACTCAATTGTCATTCCAAGTACAAGAATTCCTACAACAAAATTCATATCAGCAGTTTCATCTACTGAATTATTCAGTGTAAAATCCAACTGTTGAATTTCATCATCGAGTGTGAGAGAAGAGAATAGTCTACGCACTCTTGGATTAGAGATTACATTACTTAATCGCTCTGTATATATTTCAAGCAAATCATTTTCATCAAGAGAGAGTTCTTTCGGATCTGAAATACGTCCTCTTGTTCGTGAAAAAATTGTTTCGTATGGAAGCGTCATTGTGAGCCTCCTTTACTTAACGAATAACTTACTAATCAAATCAAAATCAGAATCAAAAATTTCACTTAAGGTTCTTACCTTTGAAATACTATCAAGATGTCCATTTGCGATTTCACCTGCAACCATCTGACAAAGTACATCCTTTGCACCGATAGGAAGTTTTTCAATTTCCGTTCTCATTCTGCTATTAGGTAAATCTAAAATTTCTAATAAATCCTCTGCTGTATACATATTGTCATATACTTTTGTAACTGAAGGGAAATCAGCTAACAAATCATCATCTTCAATAATGAATCTAGGTAAGAAAATATGGTCAGAACCCTTACGAATCAAAGTAACTAAATCTCTGTAGTTAATTTCACAAGTCTTTCCATAATCCTTAAATTCATATGTATTACCAGATGGACATGTAATATTTAAACCGCCAAAACATACTGAACGACATAAAATAAAGTCAGAATCAGTAAAAGTTTTCTTTGGCTTTTCAGTTGCTTTTGTTTCAACTGTTTCTTCTGTCTTAGTAACAGTTTTCTTTGTATAACCCATATTTGTTTCCTTTCTTTCCATATAAAATAGGAGAGTATTTTCATACCCTCCTATATAAGTGTTGTATTATATTAGTCCTGAGAAATCTTCCACTGACCAAAGTAACGACCAAGACGAGTAGCAACACCAAGCTCTCTCTGTACTTCGTACTTCATAAGGTCTGCGATATTGCTATTAGCTTCACCTCTGTCGGTAATTTCATCAATGATTGTCTCACCAACATCGACCATATCAACCATCTTGTTATCACCAGAAGCGAAAATCCAAAGTGTATTATCATCATACATAGTCTTTGTTACATCATTTCTTGCGAATCTCTGAGGAATCTCAACAAGACGATAGCGACCATAGTTACCAAGTCTACCCATAGAAGCAACAGCTTCCTTCTGAGAAGCAGCAATCCAGTTTACATTTACAAGATTTTCAAGTTCCTGAAGACCTACCATAGTACCCATAATTACAACTTCCGCATTGTCATTTGCAACAGATACATTCTGAAGTACCTTGTTGAACTTGCCTCTGTTCTGTGTATTTAAAGCACCAGTTTCAACGAAACCTGTCTGTACAGGAAGCTTCTTTGGAGCATTAAGAACTTCTGCAAAGATAAGATCCTGAACCATAACAACGAACGCCTTTGTAATAGCATCAATAAGTTTTGTCCAATCTTCCTGTCCAATTAAATACTTATCAATATCAGCACCAACAGCAGCACCATAAAGGTCAGTCTCAACAGAGTATGTCTCACCTTCTGGTAATCTCTGGAGCATTGTATCATGATGTCTCTTACCCATTCTTGCAACAGAAAGAATTACTTCCTCATGCTCATTCTTGAATAAGTTCTCATCACCATCATTAAGATTTCTATAGTTTACAAGCTCATTGAACCATTCGTTCTCTTTAAGACCTGTAGATACTGTCCAGTCTGTTACCTCTTCGATAACATTGAAGAACTGTCTTCCAAACTCTTCGTAAGCACGAATACGTTCTCTCTTCTTAGCGTCCTTTGTTAAACCAAAGATTTTAAGAGACATTTCACGAAGCTTATCCTCAGCATCCTTCTTAGAAATACCCTCATCGAGTTCTCCCTTATATAAATCAAACATAAGATTCTTAATTTCATCATAAGATGTTTCCATTTCTTTAAACACATTCATTACATGTGCAGTAAAATTCATTCTACTCATTATATTTTATCCTCCCTTCTTAGACTCCAACCTTGTGTTTCTGGCTACCAGCTTCGATAGTTACCTTCTTACCTGCAACAGGTGTACCATCAAAAGCATCTGCACTAAGCTCATATACATCTGTTACACCGAGAACAAAACCTCTAACAGTCTTTGTTCTACTTGCACTTGCTTCGTTGAAGAAATTAGCTGTAGCAGTAAACTTAGAGTTATAGTTTTCTGCAATAGTAGGAACTTCATAAATTAAAATTGCTGGTGCATTAGGATCAATCTTCTTAACTTCTACATACCAGTTTCCATCGGCAGCCTGCTCAAGAATTTCGCCTTCAAAAGTAGTAGGTGCGTCAGCAACCTCATACTGATCAAAAGATACATATTTACCTTTTCCGCATACAGTACCATTGTCTGTATCTGTCTTAATTACCATGTTTAATGTTCTACCTACACGCTCAGAAAGGACTTTAGTAGGGAAGCAAACATGATGCTGTTCAATTGAATAACGTAAAGCCATTATTTTTTCCTCCTTAAATTTGATAAAATAAAAAAGACCGCTTTATAAAAGCGACCTAACAAAAAAGTAATTATTTAATTTTCTATTTATTTGTTCTGAAACAATTTTCCATATCTACTTGATTTAACAACTTTAGATGGGTTAGCGAACTGTTTCTTAGAAGTTGATTTCTTCTCCTCTGTCGATGCAGAAAAAGTTGAATGTTCTGCAATAAAATCAGAATGGATTACCTTAACCTGTGTTTCCAGTTCAGCAAGAGAGTAGTTATCCATATTCTTATAAAGTTCGGCAAAATCTTTATTTACAAAATTTCCTTCTTTATCTTTTGTAGAAATAGATTCGTATCTCTCGTCTGCAAGAATTTTTTCACGCTTTTCATGAAGCTCATTCTTCTCTACAGTTTCCTTAAATGCTTTTAATTCAGCATAATTTGAACGCATATCATCAAGTTCTTTCTGCTCATCAGCAGTAACAAACTCAACATATACTTCAACTCTGTCACCAGTAAGAGAATAGTTGTCTTCCTTAGAATCATAAGTCTGCTTATAATATCTTCCTGACCACCAATCACACATGATTACATAATCATCATAAACAGTGACACCATAATATGTATTATCTGCCTCTGCATATGTAGCGTTTACTAAATCCTGAATAGCATAGATTTTATCCTGTAAAGATACAGCAAACTTTTTAATTTCTCCATCTTTCACAAATGAATATTCGACAGTATTATTAGATACAGAATTATCTACTTTCTTCTTGACTTCATCATCATCTGATGGAGTAGTAGTTGATTCATCTGTAGTTGAATCCTCCTTGCTATCATCTTTAGTAGATTCAGTTGATTCATCATTAGTTGGTTCTACACCCTCGTCTGTAGAAGGAGTATCTTCCGTTGAAGTATTATCTGTAGTGCCATCAGTAGTATCAGTATCGTCAAATGCTTTTGCAAATGCTTCAACTAATTCTTCGTCTGACATATTTTCATAATCGAATGTAATATCATCAACTGTCTTTCCATACTTCTGACATAACTCTTCAAATTTATTCATATTGACGTTGTTTCCTCCTTCCTTAGAATTATTTTTATTGTCAAAACAAGCAGTCTCTAATTTTTCAAGTCGTGCTTGTAATTCAACCATTTTTTCGTTAAATTTAATTAGACTGTTATTTTCTTCACTGAAATCTTCGAGCGTAATTTTGCTTCCAAGCATCCCCTCACCAATAGGTGTTCCATCTTTCTCAGCTCCCAAGCAAGTGCATCCTGCAAATTCAAAATCATCTAATTGTAGATATTTTTCTTTTGCATTGTATGAACACTCGTATACAATCAGCTCACAGCTCACCTTTGTTCCATTTTTTTCACGAATGATGTCTGCACAACGAGTATATGATTCTGGAATTGCTACACGAGCAACAACATATGTTTTATCCATATCTTTGTCATATTCGAGATAAGGTTCATCTGATGTAAAAGTACCAACCTGTTTTTCATCATATACAGTTATTTCATTACCGTTTTCGTCTGTTTCTATATGGTAATCGTGAGAATGGAAATCCCAAGAACCGTCATCCAATTGATGAATGTTTGCAAGCAGTGGAGAATATTTTAGACTTGGCATTGCAGCCTTCATAGAATCTTCAGATATGTAACTACCATTACGATTAAGTAATGTATGGCAAACACGCACTTTAGCATATAATTTATTATCTTCTGCTTTTTCTATATCAGTAGAAGAAAAATCTTGAATTGCTTGTACATAAAGTGGTTTACCAGATTCCTTTGAAGAAAAATTGTACATTTTCTTATGCTTGCAGAAACTAATTAAATCTTCGATTGTAAAATATTTCTTTTGCATTATTTCCTCCTTTCTGAATTATTAATAAGCACTCAGATAGGAGAGTGCTAAATACTCAGCATATTGCTATACTGAATTTTTCTTTTATCTATATCATCATTTGAAAACTGAATTTTCCCAGAATTCAAAAAGGTATAAATACCATTAGTAACATTAATCTTCTGAAAACCAAGAGAAGATAATTTCTCAGCAGTAGAAGTATCTGTAGTTTTTATAAAATTCTGTTTCATCCTTTTATCTCCTAATTATCATTCTTATTCTGATCACGAGTTTCACTTCCTTCATCTGAAATCTGTGTATCAGAAACCTCTGGTTTTGTTCCATCAGAGCTATTTGAAACTGTATTAGCAGAAGTAAGAACCTTAAATCTGTTTGGTAAATCAAGAATGTCATTACCTAAGAATGCAAGTGATAATGTATCTAATTCGCTAATACCATTAAGTGCGTTGATCGCAAGAATTTTTGTTGCATCATACTGTAAATCTTTCTGTAATGATTCCTTAAATGCATCTTTGGTATATGCTGATACTTCAAAGAATTTTACTTTGGCAGGATTAGAAACTTGATAACCAAGCATACGATTTGTCCAACCTTGAATCTGACCAAGCAACGCTGAAATCGCAAATTCTGTATCTGCACGAGTTGCTGAACGAAACGCCTCAGCTCCGCTAATGGTAGAAGAGTTCAAAATCTGTGCTCCACCAGAAGTGTTTAAAACTTCCTTTGTAGCCTTTTGAACTTTTGTTGTATCAGTAGATTGATCATCGGAGAACGAAATAGTGTCAAGAGGGATAGGAGTAATAGCAGCACCAACATAGTCTGGTAAACTATCAACCATTTTGTTGTAATAATCCACTGCTAAATCAACATCTACAGACCACTCATTAGGATCTTTTGCTCCTGAGATTGTTGGGATAGTAGCAGTAATCAACTTATATATCTGCTGTTCATCTGCAACAGCCTGTACATCAGCAAGATTGAGTAATCCAATCAAATCAATAAATAAACCTGAATAAATAGGGACAACGGTTTCCCATGATTCCATTCTTGATTTGGTACATAAAGTATACTCATCAGGCATAGGTTGCCATTTGTTTTTACTATCTCCACCATAAGCTTTATACATTGAACTTAGTGGTTCTCCAAGAAATTCAAGTATATCTTCAAACTTTTTATAGTTACTCATATCTACACTAAATGAAAAATCACCAGTAAAATATTTTCCTGAAATCCTACAATATTCAGGTGGAATTTTTAAAATAAAGATACCTGTCTCATCAATCCAACAACATCCATAATAGACATCTTCGATGAAATTATTGATAAGCATAGGAAGTAGACTATTTTGCAAATCCATTCTGTCTAATACTTGCAATGTTTCATAATAATCTTTAAGGATTGATTCTTTATCATTGTCACCTGTTGGATCATAAGCTGGAACTACATATCTGGAATTCAAATCAAACATTGTCGCATTGTACATGATTAATCTGAAATAAACCTGAGAACGATAGAAAAGATAACGAGATAATCCACGAAGTTCGCTTTCATAACTATCAATGTTCTGTAAATATCTGATTACATCTTCTTTATTATAAGAACTGATAGTAGTCTGACGAACAGTTTTCGTTACATCTCGAATCTGTTTAAATGCTTGTTTTGCTTCAGCAAAATTCTTCTTTTGCTGTTCATACTTTTCCATAAACTGTTTACGCTCTGCGGCAGTGGGCTGTTTTTTAGATGTAGTTGTTGTTTTAGGAGATGTTTCTGACATCTCTTTCTTTGGTCGTGCCATTTTTGATGTGAACACCTCCTTTTCTATAAGATTTTTATTTATATTTGGATTTGAATTATTTTGATTTTAGATGGATTTAGATTGACTTTCTTCTGAATGAAGAATTGTGAGATGGTTGACGGATTGGAAGACGGTTAATGAGAGATTGTGTATTCTGTGTCTTAGGTTTTAATTTTAATTCCAATTGACAAGCACACCAATAAGAATAAGCAATAGAAGAATATCTATCCTTTCTCATGCCTTCTACTTCTTTAACCTTGATATTTCCGTTTTTAACTTCATGATCCAATTTGACCAATTCGTAAACTGCAAATGTTGTCTGTATATATGACATTTTCAATTTAGCTTGCTCTGTTGGAGACATTTTAAAGTATCCTTTATATGTTTCTTTTAATGAACTATCCGCATCTTGTTCAGGAATAAGGAAATTAATTTTTCCATTCTGTATACCATTTCTAAGTAACACACATATCTCATTGTTGAAATTAGCATTAGCTTTTACAGACCAAACAACTTTATTAGCATCACGAACTTTGCATCGTTCAGCCATATCTTTATCATTTATGCAAGTCATTGCTTGATATCTTTTACCGTTTTCTTGACAAATTTGATCCTTGGTAATAAAATCATATACCCCCAACCCAATTCCGTTTGTATCTAAAACTAAATCTGTACATTGATACTCATAAAAATATTTCATAACAATCATTCCTAATTCGTCTGTTTTCAAACCTTCGAAAGTTTCACCATATACGAAATTTGATTGATAAGCAGTATCATTTACTTGAATTAAGTCGTTGATAAAAATAGCAGAAGCATCATTCTTTTTCTTTTTCGTAGATTGCATAAGAGCAACGTCAATAGATAGTATTCTTTTACCAGTAGTTGTTAATTTCGGAATTGTTATTTTGTCATTGCAGAAACTCAATGGTGGAAATGCTTTGCGAAGTCTTCTACGAGCAGTTAATTCATCAAATTTAAACAAACTACCATCTGTATCACCAAACCACAGACATTCCATTTCCATCTGCTGAACAAGTTCATTGTAATCAGCTTCACTCATTTCATCTTCAAGCTGAGAACGAGAGAGCAATCCTTCACGCACTGACACCTGATAAGGTAATCCGCATATGAAATATTTCTTTGTATCATCAAAGAAATTAAGAGTGTAACTTTGTGCCTTTCTATAAGCCCATGAACTTTTAAAATATGCACTGGACATATATATTTCTTTGTTTCTTTCCTGCATATGAGCATATTCAGGTTTTTGTAAATATTTTGGCTGTCTTGGACTTGTTAAGAATTTACGCAATACAGTATTGATAACTGTTTCATCGACCATACGAAATTCATCCACGACTATGCAATTTGCTCTTGCTGATCTTGAATTTTCTGAACTGGTTCTTGTTTTTATCCATGAACCATTTTTGAAATAAATAGAAGCGTCATTTTGACCAATATTACATTTTTCTATTTCAGAACGTAATATGGAAGATTGTTTCATGAAATCATCTTGTATTTTCAACAAGACCTCGTTAGCCTGTTTTAGAGTTCCAGAACTAACAACTATTTTTGTACCAGGAAATAAAATACACCTTACACAACAGAAGAGAGCAGTAAGATAGGTTTTTCCTTGACCTCTTGCTGCAAGATACATAACAAAATTGTAATGCATCATGCACCACAAGAGAATTTGCTGAAACCATTTAAGAGATAATCCCAGTACATCAATGACATACCTATGTGGGTTGTTACGATAATATCCTGCTCTCCAAGCAACAGTTTCCATTATCTTTTGTTGTTTATCTTTTTCTATCTCAGTCTGAGTTTTTAATTGAGGCATAAATTATACCTCCTCTTCAGCTTTCTGACCAAAGATTTTATCAAATAATGCTTCTGAATCAGTATCTTCATCATACTCAGGCTTTTTGACAGTATATTTAGAAATGAACTTCTCATAAGTAGAAGAAAATGCATTTTTCAATCCCATCATTTTAGAAAGATGCCCCTTAAAGAATACATCAATTAAGAGTCCAATTTTATCAGGATCTTTAAATTCACCTTCTGGTTCTGGAATTGGTTTTTCTTGTTCCCATTTATCAATAAGCTGCCCAAATGTAAGATTATCAGTTAATTCAGATGCAGTTTTCTGATTAGGTTTGATATTTAAACTTCCTAATAAATTCTGTAAAGTAGCATCTAAATCTTTTGTATCTTTTCCGTTTTTTTGAGCATTATCTATTTCAAGTTCCTTACAACATACTCGTTTAAATAAAAGTTCTTGAGATTTATTTTCACAGGGGTAACGTGTCGTCCAATCTTGGTATTCCGTCTCAAGATACATAAGTTCTTCATTATTATAATTGTTTCCAAATCGTTTTTTTGCAGATTTGAGAGTTTTTTGGACAATCTTTGTATTTGTTTCTGGATTATTTTCTATATCATCAACAGAAAATTCAGAGTCTTTATAGGAAGTGTTATTGTACTGTGGAAGAGAAGCTATCATTACAATAAGATTTTGAACAGCCGTTCCACGAACTTTTTCACCAACACCTTCATTAATAGCTTGTAGTTGTGCGTTATAATCACTTTCGCTAAATTTCCAATCAAGCTGTCTAAAAGTGTTAATTGTTTTTTCTCTATTGTCTGTTCTAATGCCTGTTTTAGGATCTACGTCAGTACACAAATCTAAAATACAAGCCTTACATGCAAAATGCTCAAATCCGCTTTTACTTTTGTTAGACTTATAAAAGTTTCCATTACCTTTAGTTGATTTCCATTTTCCACAATGAGGACAATAGATATAATCCAAATCTAGTAAATGGTTGTAGTCAATGGCTAAATCATGATACGCACCTTTTACATTATTTACTGTTAACTTTTTGACCTCATCATCAGTTTTGGCTTGTCTTAAATTAGCCATTGTCTCACCTTCTTTCCTTTTATTCCAATATAAAAAAGAGAAGCAGTGGCAATACCACTTCTCATAAAAATTCAACTTATAAAACACCATGAAAGTGCAAATTCTTGACACTTAACACACATTCTACGATTTGAACATAGACCTGACGATTTTGGAGATCGTTGCTCTACCAATTAAGCTAAAGGTGTATATAATAAAAGAGCCATCTCTTATGAAATGACTCTTTACTATTTTATTTAATTTCTTTATCTCTCATATATATTGAAAACATTCGTAAAATAATTATATATCTATACTTTTCATATTGTTTTTTTCTATCAAAAAATATATAAGCTAAAAATAATAATATAATATTTTCCATAAGAAAAAATACATAATGAAAATGAAAAAATAGAATCATAAGCAGATTTAATAAAATTATAGATATAAACCCTAACGACAATGATCTACTCATTTCAGAAATAACAAGCATTTTATCAGCCTTGAATGATAAGCCATTTATTTCTACAATGTTTAAACAATATGAAAATATTCTTGCGTTTAATTGCTTTTGTTGTTCAATATTTCTAATATTTTTGGTATCTATATCAAAATAATCAATTAAATACTTTTTTATATTTAATGCGTCCTTATAAGCCAATTCATTATTTAGTATTTTCATATATTTATCTTTTAAAAGAAAAATTTCTCTAGGGCTTCCACCATATACATGTCTATATATCCATTTTTGATCAACTATATTTCCAAGCTGTTGAAAAACTATACCTAACAAGTAACTAATTACAAAAAAGATTACATATTTTTCCTTTTCCCAATTTGTCCACCTGTCATAATATTCGAATGATAATGAAATACAGGATAAAGTTAAAATAATCACACCTGGAATAAGCATAGTAAATAAATCAAATATATTAAACTTTTTGAGTAAATTTTCCATAATTTTTCTCCTTTTTTGATATACAGTATATCATAATAAAAAAGGATTTGAACAACTTTTTTATATATCTCTCCACATGCTGATCGAAAATATCTAAGAAAAAGTTTAAATAGAATATGTTGTTATAATAACTAAAAAGTTATAAAAAACATAAGGGCGGTAGTAAGTGTTGAGCTTACACACCTAAGTTCCGTATGCATCCAAAAAATAGGCTTTCACGTCAGGTTTACCGCATAATGATCTGTAGGAGATTCGGACTCCTGTTGCCGCCGTGAAAGGGCGATGTCCTAGACCGCTAGACGAACAGACCTAATGTGGGTATCTTACCCACTGGATCAGCATAAAGCACTAACTAGCTGATATTGGACTGTACACATCCAGTTATTATTCAGGTACAAACTAAGTACCCTAAGACACACAAGGTATCCATGCTTTTTTCTACAAAGAATCATATTTACTCGCTAACCAACGCACGAGAAGGAAATTACTACCTGTGTCACCCAAAATATATTGCGCTTATATAGTGGCACTCCATTATTTATTTGTCTTTCCAAATGTCAGACCGCCCAGCAGCCATTCGCTATTTGTCTATCTCAAAAATTCGGAAAAGAAACTAGCAATAATTCCATTTCGTATAAAAGCCTAATAGACATTGGTTTTCGTTATTTAGACCACAGGCTCGAAAGACACTGTAGTACAAACTTGAATTTAAGGTTCTCATTAACGTAAAGAAGTACGGACATCTTTTCAATTCTAAGGCTGAAATTAACCGATTATCCTAAATGTCGATAGAATTAAGAAAACTAGGATTAAGTTAGACTCAACCCATACAAAAGAAATTCTTTTTAAGATACTTTTATTTTCTCTGTTTGGTAGGTTTTTGCTGGTAGAGAAACACCAATGGATTATAAAGCACCACATAACTCTTGCTTGTGCACTAAGCTGTAACAGGATACCTCCCCTGCAATGTTTTACATTGATTCAATACATATTCTGACCGTGTATTTTCGGCTCAAACCGCCATGAGTAGTAGCGATGGTATTCTTTTTATTTTATCTTTGTCATTACCATAGACAAATCTATTAAAAGGCAATTTATTGATCGGATAGCCTAGTAACCAATACTCCCTGTTGATTTGATTTTGAATCGTCTACTAACGCAAGACCTCTCGTTATATTATTCTCTTATTTGTGGAATATTTTGACAGAAAATGTCATATGATTTATAATGTAAAGGACAAGCGGTTATTCAAACATCTTTGTTTGGCAAGATAGAGATGGTTAGGTGGTTGAGTCACGTCAGAGCAGTAATGTTCTGTTATATAAATATCCTCGTGACATCATGTAGGAAATACTTACAAAGGAGGATAATGCGTGACATTTTATAGTTTACTAATTTTTACATTAGTAACTGGTATAGTAAGCGGAATTTGCTCTACATACCTAGTTAGAGTTCTTGATAAACACAAAAATGACCGCCACTCGCCAAAGCACGGTCATTAATGTGTTGAATATTATATTTATTTAGCCATTGTTGATTATATTGGCTCAACCGTCTAACGGATAATTGCTTGTTTCTTTTGTTTTTGTATTGTAACACATATAATTAGCTGATGCAAGTAAAAATATAATGAGGTAAAATTATGGAATCATTTATAGAAATATTAAAAATAATTCTTCCTGCACTTATAACAGGTATATTTACCTTTATTGTAACCAAATATAATTATAATAAGAATGTTCCATTAGATAATATGAAAATTGCATATAATCGAATTTATTATCCTCTGTATAAAATTATAAATAATAATAAGGAATATAACGAAAATACTATAGATGATGTTATAAATCATATATCAACTTATATGAATGATTATAATATCAAATATATTGACAGATCTACTCATAAAACATATATAATATTAAAAGACAATCATAATAAATATAACTACAATAATTTCAAAAATAACATATATGATAGAAATTCATATTTACGCAGAAAATTAGGATATCTTGAACCTAATTTTATACAGAGTGTTATGTATTCATCTAAAGATGATAAGTTTATATTCTTCTGTGGCGTAGATGGTTTGGTTATTTATATGTCATTTATGATTACAGCTTTATTTAATAATGAAGGTGTGGTCTACAAATATGCATTTGTATGTGGAGAAGTATTCTTGGTTATTTTTCTTATTAAAATTATAATTAAAGGGATAGGTATTCTAGGGGTTAAAATTATTAAATTTGGTTGTTATGTGAAGAAGTGTTGGAATAAGAAGAAGTGTTAGACGAAGGCTTCATCGGCATCCTCAGTATCTTCACGGATAACATATATCTGAGTGGTTTCGGAAGGATTATTTATTCTCTTCGTCAGCAACATTAGAATTTTTGCTTCTTAGAGCATTGATTTTATTCATAACCTCTGCTTTGGTCTGCTTGCGGCAGTAAAATTCTCTAGTTGTTTCAGTGGATCGATGATTGGCAAGCTCGGCTGCTAATGCTAGATCACCAGTTTCCTCATATACAAGATTTAGCCTAGTCTTACGCTGGCAATGAGGTCTATAGTCAGAAATCCCAATAATTTCGCCATATTTCTTCATTCTATCTCTGATTGCACTGTCACCCATAGGTTTATATTCTCCATTGTATTTTGTAATTAACAATGAATCACATTCCAAGTGGTCATAATCATTCTTTCGCATTTCAAGCCATTCTTGAATAAGTTCTTTTGCAACATCCCCGAAAACCACCTGTGTACGGTATCCTTCCTTCTCCCTTATATCTACGAACATGTTATTCTCTAAATCAAGTTTAGATAGTTGCAACCTTAACAACGCACCAATTCTATTTGCTGAGTCAAAACTTACCTCAAATAAAATTTGATCCTGAATTGAATACTTATCATTTTCAGATAATTCTCTACGGATTGTCTGAACTTGTTCTTCCGTAAGGAAATAAGAATTCAAAATATGTTCTTCATTTGCTTTCTTCATTCTATCAAGCTTTCCATCAAAAGGGTGGTATTTAACAAAACCACGTTTCATAGACCAGATATAGAATGAACTAATAGCAGAGATTTTCATGTTAATAATCTTTTTATGATTCAGGAGTGTTTCCTGGCAGAACATAATATAATTCTCCATAATATCAACGGCATTCTCCATAAACTCATCTGAATATAAATCTAAATCACCATAGTTTTCGCCTAACCACATAAGAAAATGACGAAACAATCCTTCATATCTTTTATATGTTGTATCTTTAACATCCTGATTTTTTATAATATTTGATTGGAGATATTTTTTATATTTCTTCAAGTTATCAGCATTTATGAATTTCTCTTTATCCTTGGTAAAATATTTTACCCTTGTTACATGTGCCACTAAATCACTTCCTTTCACATATAAAAAGAAGTAGAATAGTGATAAACTAAGCTACTTCTTTTTTAAACTATTTTCCATTCTTCGTCAGTATATTTTTGTATATCCGATACCTTTCTTGGTAAATTATATTTATCACACCATTTTCGTATTGTATTATCTGTAACTTTATACATGTCGGCAATACGAGTAAAAGGTATAGATCTTATTAATTTTTTTAAGTTGTTCCTTGAAACTATACTATATAATTTTTCTGTTTTATATTTTTTATAACAATTTTCACACATTGTAGATGTTGAATTCATTAAATTTATTTTGCAACATGGACAAGAAATTTTTATCTTTCTATTGTGACACCTAGTTTTAGCGTTTTCTTGCTTATACTTACGCAAACAAGAAATACACAAACCACTTTTATTATTTCTATTAATTTTTGTTCCACATTCTTTGCATATCAATTTTATGGTTGCTACTCTTTTGGAATTATATACACCAAAATTATCTGTCATACTATGACAATTGGGACATAATATTTGCAAGTTTGATAATTCGTTATTATCATGATTACCATCAATATGATGCAATTGTAATTTAACAGGTTTTCCTAACCATTCGGATATACCACATAATTCACATTTATTCTCTTTGTAACCGAATTCAATTAATTTATTTCTTAATTTATGACTATTTACTTTGGTATTTCTATGTAATTTCGATTCAATATCATATTCTGAACATAAAGACATTTTTGCCATTTGTTGTTTATATAATTTTCTGTTTTCTTCAAATTTAGAAGTATCTAGTTTATATTCATTTATGATTCTTTTTAGCGTATTTGTACTACTTGATGAATTTATACCTGCTACTCTAAGAATTTCTGTATATGTATTACTTGAATCTAGTAAGTTTTGTAATTGTTCAGGTGAAAAATTATACAATTTACTCGCCATTATATTCCTCCAATCTATTAATTTATTGAAGGTAGAGATAAACTTTATGTTTATAATTCTCTTTATTAATCGAACAGATTAACCTAGTCCTCCCACTTGGTAATGCTCCAAGCCGATCCGAAGATGACAGTTTTACAGACTGCCCCACGTCTTTAGTGGTCTATGAGAGGATACAAAAAAAGAGTGTGCAGTATACACTACACACTCTAAACATTTTTTGCTTATTAACTAGCCACATATTGCTAATTAAAATCTTAACAAATCATCAAGTTTATAGATTCTCTTAATACTATTGTGAATTGCTTCATACTCAGAAAGTATAGAAGAAACAGTTTCAGTCCATTTTGACATTTCTTCGATATTCTTTTTTAAATATTTTGATAACTCTTTTTTAGAAACTTTTTTACCATTAATCTCACAAATTCCATTTCCTTCAAAACAGCAACAATTCTCACAGTCTTCATCACAGTCTTGATCGTCTTCACATTCAATTTCATCTATGTACACTTCGAATACATTATCCTCACCGTGAATATGTGACATTATCTTTGAATTACAATTTTCAAGAACATAAATAGCTTCAGCATAAATATCTTTATATCCATTATTATCTTTAGCAGGTTCACAACCAATCTCATTAACAAATAATGTGATGATATATTCGTCAGAGTAACCAATAACATTAGAATCACCGAGTTCCTTAATACTTGAAATCTCATATCCTCTTTTAGAAATAAGATTTTCTATCAATGTCTTTGCTTCATAATACTTTGCAACAACGACAACATTATTTAAACTATCATACGAAGTTACATTATGATACATTGAATTAACCATATCAGCTAACTCATAGATATCTTTTACAATTACTGTATTTATTTTAATCACATCCCTTCAGAATTAAGCATTCTTTACAGCATCCTTTAATGCCTTACCTGCTTTAAACTTAGGTGCTTTCGAAGCTTCTATGTGAAGTGACTCACCTGTAAGTGGATTTCTACCTTCTCTTGCAGCTCTTTCAACTACTTCAAATGTACCGAAACCTACTAACTGAATCTTGCCACCTGCTATAAGCTCATCAGTTATTGACTTTATTGCACCATCAATAATAGTAGTTAAATCCTTCTTAGATACATTTATATCAATATTTTCCTGTGTTTTTACAACTAATTCTGTCTTGTTCATAAATAAAAAATCTCCTTTTAATCAATAATATTTTGGCACTTTTAACAATAAATGCCGAATTTAATAATAAAAGAGGGTAATAGTCAATATAATCTACTCCCTCTGATAATGGCTTTGTCAGCCAAATATACGTAATATAAGCATAATTGCATTTTGCACTCTTTGGCGGTCGCAAATGCGTTTTAGAGCGGTCGCTCTGCGGAGCATAACGGCCGCCCGTTTTTAATTAATTGACCACCACTTATCGAGTGTTAATCTTGATAGTGTAGTGTTTTGTAACTCGCTTCATAATAGAATTAGCTGACACTTCATCGTTGAGAATCATTGCCTTCCAACTAGCTGGATCACGCTGTGAGCATACAATGGTGCTTTTTCTCTGTTCGTTACGTTTTTCAAGCAGTTCGAACAGAATCTTGATCTCACGTTCATCTGTAATGGTATGAAGAAGAAAATCATCCAGAATAATTAACTCCCATTTGAGATACTTCTTCATTTTACGAGCATATTTATCATAATCCTGTTCTTTTAAGGCGACCATGCTCTCCAACAGTTCTTCGCTGTGGAAGTAACCGACGTTATATCGATTACAGGCTTTAATGCCGATAGCCTTTGCAAGATATGACTTTCCTGCATCAGATTCACCAAGAATGCAGAGATTGTAGCCTCTTTCAATGAAATCCAAGGAAGAAAGCATCTCTGTTATGCCTGTTGGCAGATACTCTCGTTTATCAGAATCAACGCAGTCTGTCAACTCTTCAGGAGATCCTTTTAGGTGTGCAGCTGTTAACCGATTCTTTAGTGTTGTATTGACTTTTTCCTGAAACTGTGGAGCAATCAATTCTGCTATCATTGTAAGACGATCCATTTCAAGAAATCCAGGTCTGTGATACAGATCATCCAATGTAGCCGCCATTGTTGAAAGCTTCAATTCATTTAATTCATCAACAAGCTCATTCATGAGTTCAGTTCCGGTAAGCATCAGTCATCCGCCTCCTCTCGCATTTGATTTGCAAGAGCCTTGCTGCGGGATAAGAGAGTGTCAATACTGGACGCCTCAGGTGGCATTACATATCCACCGCGTACAAGTTCTTTCTTGGATGGAGATGAATGCCGGTATCCAGCCTCGCCGAGATCATCTGCAACTACGGATATCGTATTCTTGATGAATGTATATTTCTGCTTGTTCAATGCAATAGCCTGCTTACAGCATTCCTCCAGGGCTTTATTACTGTATTTCTTAGTGAAGTTCAGGATACCAAGACACATGCGGTAGGTCTGGACTTCATACAACCTTGATTTAAGAACAGTGCGGATAACGGTTTCCGTATTCTTTCCAATAAGCTGGGCTTTTTGGATAAAGTATGGGCCATTCCACTGAGTAAATCCTTTATAATTATCCGGCAAATGCTCTGGATTTGTAGACCACTGGCCTTTTCTTGTTGCTCTTGGCCATTCACAAAGAAATTCTCCGGAAAGAGAATAAATACGGACAACAGTTGAGGATGCCTTAATAGATACTTTCTTATGCAAAAACGCTTTATCTACGCTATAATAAGCATTGTCAAAGCGTACGTGGAAGTCGCTTGACACCTTTACCGTTTTTCTCTCCATGTACTCGTAATGCATGGAGGGAAGCGGCATTAATTCAAGTTTCTCTTCCTCCCAATAATAGTATCTGTTATGCTCTTTCTTTTTGAATGGTGCCTTATTCAGAGCCTCCAGTTCATCCCAAAGATCCTTATTAAACTGTTCCAATGAAAAATACTGACGTTCTTCCAGCTTATGGAAAAACCCTTTTTCAAGAATACCTACTGCGTTTTCTACAGAACTTTTGAACTTCGGTTTCCGAACTTTTGCCGGAAGAATGGCTGTGCCATAATGATCCGCCCAGTCGGCATAGTCCTTGTTTAATTCTGGTTCAACCCAGTCCTGATTTACGATGACTGCCTGCTTACAGTTATCGCACACAACCAATGCAGGTACACCGCCGAAATAATCAAGGGCATGGTTATTGACTTCGATCCACTGTGGTTCCTTTGTTGAGAGCATCCCTTCAGCATAAATGTACTGGGAATACGGCAGAATCGCTACAAAAACAACGATTGGCAGTATTTCTCCTGTGAGAGGATCCGTCATGGCAAACGTCTGTCCTGCGAAATCCACTTCCATCTTTTGGGCTATTACGGCATCAAAGTGGGAAGTCTCATAATTCTCTTCGCACCATTTGTTGTAGAGTTCGCAGTACTGTCGATACTGATAAAACCGCTTTCCTTCTTCAGCGCATTTTTTAGAGTATCTGTTCCATAGGAAAACTAAAGTCATGTTTTTTCGTGTTGCCATAAGCTTTGCATCTGCTTCATAGTTAGGATACTCTATATTTTCATTACGACCTCCAGATCCAGGTACAGAACCATACACAAGTTCAGCGATTCCATAATTCGTGATACCTGGTGGGAGAGGATAAGAAAGTGACTCGCATTTATCAAATGCTCTTAAAAAGTCATTCACTCCTGATTTGCTTGCACCCAGCTGACGGGCAATTTCGCTTCCTGAAAGAGAAAGCGCATAATGTTTGATAATGATGTTCTTGTAATCCAGCATACACTATCCTCCTGTAATAAATGTATTTTCATCCATTGGATGAATACACTTATTATCACTGAGGCTGAATTAATAATCAAAGGTGATGCGACCGTTCAGCTTCGCATTTCGGCCGTTTTGCTCCGCAAACCCGGCCGTTAGGATGCGCCATATGCACATAATTTGCGATTATGCATTATAACTGCATTTTTTATTAATCAAGTTGAATATCTTTTATCATTTCAACTTCATTATCTTTTAAAATTGCTATTGTTTGAGATGCAACAGTGCTACAATGAAAATTTTTCGAATAATCATTATATCCACTAAGACAACCCGTAGAAATAGCATATCTACCATGATTTTCTGATTCAATTGAAAAGTTGTGGAGATGTCCACTAAAGATTAAATCATAGAACTGATTATCACTAGAAATAATTTTTGCAAGATTATATCTATCGTTTTTATATTTATCTCCATGAATAAATTTACAAGATAAACCACAAACAGCAATGTTTATCTCAGAATCATTATAATTTGTATCTAATATAGAAATGCGTTCACAGCCGCTTACATCAACTAAATCTTTAATATGTTCAGTAATAAGTACATTTGCATTGTCACCTTCATAATTTTTTTTCTTATCACCTGACATACGATCATGATTTCCAGCAATACCACCAAATACAACATTAGAATCTTCAGCTAAAGCAACTAATAGTCTATACATAAGTTTAGTGACTTTATGTATTTGCATTGATTGCAAAAAATTCGCAATTGTGTGCTTGTGTTTCTCTCATATATGAATTCTCAATCATATCACCAGTTGATATAACCAAAACCTGACGGATATTATACAATTTAATATATTTCTTGCATTCGGAAATATATTTGTCTATTCTTTCATTGGCAATTTCCCAATTAAAATTATTACCATTACAATTGCTGATTATATAACCAATATGCCAATCAGTAATATGACATATCATAGTATAATCAGATTCTTCTTCAATAGAAGAATACATATATGCAGGAATTTCTATTGAAAAATTATTATCTTTCATATACTGTTTTAATTCATCTGCAACTGTAATACAAGGAACTAAATCTCTTTTTAACTTATTAAGCTTCAATCTGTCATTATGTATTTGCTGTTTAACAATATATTGTTCACCTAGTACTTCTTTAGCATCATCAAGAGTAGTACTTTTTTCTGTTAGGTTTTTAGCTTTTAAATATTCTCTAACAAAATAATTGCCAAATATGGTCTGACTAGCCTTTCTAACGCTATCATAATGACATTTTATATCATATTTATCTACAATTTCTTTCCAATCTATATCTGAAATACCAGACATTTTATTCGAAATTTCTTGTAAAACCTGTTCATAAGTTGACGTGGTTAGCCCATATTTTTTTAATTCTTCTTCGAAATTATAAATATAGTTCACCTACTCTCTATTCTTCATTAGATTCAGTAGGCTCATCGAGTTCATTTTCCTCTTTTACCTTCACATTTATTTCAACACAACCACCGTTAAATACCGATAGAAGAGTAGCAAGTTTCTTCTCTTCGCCATCTACGTCAATGGTCATATTATCTGTGTTAATGATACCTGCAATCTTCATAGAAGTCTGCTTAGTTTCCTTAAAAACAAAATTTGCCATAATCCTTTAAATCCTCCATAAAATTAAAAATTCCCACCAGAACGCTTTCTGCCAGGATTGTAATACATTTGTTTACTTTTACTTTGTTTCACTTTGATATACTCACGAATCTTCCTAATATAATTTTCATCATAACTCAAACGAATATGTGATTCAAAATAATAGCATCCACAACGAGTTGGAATTTTATTTGATAATACATTGTCTATGAGCCTATACGATGGATTAAGATTCGAGAGATGAGTATGCTTTTCCGTATCTTTTTGTCTACAGATACGATAGCCATTTTCAGTCTTGTCAATATAAAAACCTTTATATTCAATTCGATTTTTCATAGGCAGAACCTACTTAACATACTTATCTTCGATGTAACGCTTTCCACCACAAGTCTTATAATATCCAATATGTTCGCCTCTGCGATCTACATATCCTCGTCTTGTGTTTCTAATTACACCTTCGGATAATAATTTTTCAATTTCATTTTTTGAAATGTACTTAATAATTTTCACTTCTTTCTTGATTTATTTCCTACAAAGTAGGATAGTAGTTGGAAATGTAGGATTTGAACCCACGACCTCCTGAACCCAAATCAGGCGTTCTAACCAAACTGAACTAATTCCCAAAAATAAAAAATCCCATACCGAAGTATGAGACTCTTACTTAATATGAGCTGAGATATTGACTCAATACACTACCATCTATTGCGGTTGGACACAATTTATCACACTGTCGATTAGACAGTAGGTAGCAACAACACCAGTTTTGACATAACTGGCAAACTCTTACCACAAAGCGTTATAGATTTTCTTTTTACACATTCTTCCTTGCGAGATTCATAGGTTGCAGCCTATTAGAGTTGCATATACTTGTACTTTCTCACATAACACCTTGCGAGTGTTATATGTGTCCATATTACAGGACAATAAGTTGTTTTTCTCTTTGCGGTCATACACACTTTTGCTTGTTATTTTCTATCAGTAAATCAAATGATATTTTTATTATTAAGAAATTTTCTTCATTCACCAAAAGTATGTACTTACAAATGGATGATGAGGTGTACATTTAACCATCCGTACCTTTTGAGTACAGCCCAGTTGTCACCATCCTGCTCGGATTGCGATCTCCTTACTTTTTGATTCTATCCCTGTTTTTCAACTTAAGAGATATTACCAAAATCCTATCAACAGTTATACTTGCGGTATTCCCGTCAATAGTACACAAATCATCCCCACATTTCTGTGTTAATACAGTGCCTATTTCGAGACACCCACCAAATCAATTTGTTTAAGAATCTCATGCAATGCAATTGATTACATAAACTCATAAATAGTCATTATCAGTTGACCTCTGACCTTAGATATGGCGTAGATTTTATGTGTTTTCCGTTAAACTGTATTATACAGTCGCAGCCTTATAATACAATAAGAACCACTTTATACGTGTCGCCACGCTTATTTTAAAATTCAACATCTTCTGATCCGAAACCGACCAGTCCTATAAAATAGGATAACTCCCACAACAGGATTCGAACCTATAACTTACGGATTAACAGTCCGTTGCTCTACCATTGAACTATATGGGAAAAGTATCAGTGATTACACCATTTTTAAATAATATAACCACCGATGTAAGAAAGAGAGGTTAGTTTATGATATATAAACTTATTGATATTATGAAAATGTCCCTATTAGGACGGGATATTAAGAAAAGCTGATTTCATTCTAAATCTGCAATGCCACTCAAAGAGCAGCAAAGCAGATATACAAAGATTGTCGGTTTGTTCCTTCCATGACAATCGCTTTTGTATCACATGTATATATTCTCTTATATACCATTCAAAGAAAAATGAATTTTTTAAAAAAATATGTGAAAAAGCCTTATAAATCAATGGTTTTAGAGAATGAGTTTTTCGAACATCTATGTATTTCTCAAAATTTTCATACGTTCTTTAGCTTTATCTTTATCTATTTCTTTAGCACACTTTTCACAATAAAGCTTTGGTCTACCAGTTTTAGTTATTCTAATTTTTCTTCCACACCCAGGATTAGAACATTGTTTATATCCTTTTTTAAAATTTCCTATGTACTGATTCCCAATGTTTTCAAATAATGTTACTTTATAAGCAATATCATCATCTGTGTCACCTAAATCAATTCTGATATTAAGATTATTCACTTTCTTACCGAAATAGATATAGCCATTACTATATAAATCATGTAATAGTTCATTCTTTTTATCAGATGAAAGAGTAACATTAGCAAGTTTAAAAACTTCAGAAAGACCTTTTGAGTCTTTTTTATTTATCCATCCATTACAATCCATATATCTTGCAATAGCAAACAATGTAAACATAAATTTCTTTTGGCGATCATTTGGAAGAGATTCCACGACTTTTAATTCTTTTTCATAGATGGGAATATATTCAAGTTCCCTAAAGAGATTATTTGATTCTGAATCAAATAATTCAATACAAGTTTTCTCTATTTTTTTAGCATATCTGTATTCTTGATAGCCTTCAATATTAAATTCAAGCATCTTTTGCTTGACTACATCAATTAAGACATCTGGATCTTTTCCTTTGTCAAAATAATATTTGGCAATCAGTGTTATTAGATATCCATTCGAGATATTGTCTGGTTTGTTACCAGACGCTAATATCTCTCTAATATATTCTTTTTCATTCAGTATATACAACTTCTTCCTCCATTTCTTCTAATCGTTTAATAATTAATTCCCCAATACAGTCCCAGCAAAATTGTCTATTGCCTTTATATCCATAAGTCATATCAAGAATAATATTCATTCGTTCATCATCATTTGGACAAATTTCTTTTGCTTTTTCTTTAATGGAAGAGCATAAATGCTTCCGACTTTCATTTGCTGTCATCTTGTCATTTAGATGTTGTTTCTTTTTGTAGGATGCAACACACTCACAATAATACTGCTCAAGTTCTCGAAGTGTCTGTCTGTGTTCTTCAGTACAACGTCTTTTAACTTTTAATACATTATAATCAAAAGAAGAGTCTTTATGTAATTGAGATTTATAACCATCTAACTGACTTTCAACATATTTACAAATTTGATTCATAGAACAATTTCCTGTGCCAACTGGCATTTTTCTCTCATACCAAAATAGAAATTCTTTTTGATCTTCTGTAAGATTGTCACTATTATACAAATCTTCAATAAAACATTTATAAATAGCATAGCATTTTGCATTACTTTCTTTAATATATTGCTTATATTGTCTTTTTGTTTCATCATAAACGTAAATCATGAAATATGGTTTTCTGTATGCACAAAGAGATTGTAAATACTTATCCTCTCCACAAGCACCAAGGTTATACCAATTACTTTCCATAGGTTTTGCAATGATTCCCTTGATTTTATCCAACTCATTCTGCTGATAGAGCTGACCACATTCAATTCTGTATTCCAATTCTTTATATTCAGGTGAATCTTTCTCAAAATGAGATTGAACTTCCATCATAGATGTAACATAATTTGTGATTGTACCAACTTGGTTTCCCATACCTGCTTTATTTGTCTTTTTAACGGCAGCTTCAGTAACAACAATTTTTTCTGCATTTCGTTGAACACATTCAATCGCAGGTAAGTATCTATAGCGTTTTTTCATGACTGAATTATTAGTAGAAAAATTCATATCCGAGTCCCAATCTTCACCATTCTCAGCCATACAGAACGAATCCCAACCGTTTATAATCATGATAGTATTCATATATTGATACCAATACTGACATTCATCCGATGAATTTACTTTACACATGCGAATGTTATTATGACTTGTCATTGGGCTTCTAAAGAGAACAATCTCGTCCTCATTTTTATCAATCCAAAACTTTGAATAACATTCATTAGCTTTTAACAAGCCTGTAACCTCTAAACCACAAATAGATTGCATAAGAGCGAATGGATCACCACTTGCAATTTGATAATTTCCTTTTACAAATAACTTGCCAATTTTTGCGTCATTCATTTTCTTCTTGATGTATCTATGTACTGAGTCTATTACATATGGATCTCCTAACATATATTCACTTGTATATAAAGCACGTTGCCATGAATTTACATCAGTATTTTCGTTAATACCAAGAAATTTAACAGTAGAAGAGTAGTCTCCACACATAGCATCTTTTAAATAATTGATTGTTGGTGCGCACAATTCCTCAACATCTTCGTCTGTAAATTCATAAGACTGAAGATATTGGTAATTCAATTCTCTCTGTTCTTCAAGAATATGTGGTGAAATTTTTGTTACAGAAAATCCATATCCACATTCCTTATACGCATTCACATATTGCTCAATATTATCATACGCTCCCCATAATTTAAGAGAAGACTCTGTGACAATCATTTCACATTGACGAATATCTTGTATATTTCCCCAAATATCTTCAATCATATAATTATCATTATTGTATTTTTCAATAAATTCATAAATAGGGAACGGATAGAGCATTCCTTTGAACCATGCGTTTCTCAAGCACACACCGCCAGGAATATAATCAAGACCTAAAGATTCAGCTACTCGCTGCATATATTGTATAGTACAAAGATTAAAACCGTCAGATACATTGTTTTCAAGAGCTTTATCTTTAATAATTTCTCTTGTCGGTTCTTTTGAATCACCACCATCATCGAGTGATATAACATCTGCAAAATATTGTGTAATACAATCTTTTACGACCAAAATTCCATGCGGATCACAAATCGGTTGTGATGCAGAACATGTTAATGCTTTGTAAGCTTCGTATTTTGCAGGAACTAATTTAGTATCTGGATTTCTCTTACATTCACATAATTCATTTAATTTGTCGATGTATTGTGAATTACAGAAAAGAAGAGTGTTGTTTTTTAATCCACCAGTAGTTCCAACAAAGCGTTTATAATTAACACCATTTATGGTAACACCTTTTTTACCAGTCGCTCTTGCAAAATCAGATTTTTTATCAACAACTACCTGCATAAATATCTTTGAAAAATCAATACTCCAAATAGGTTTTTCTAAAATCTTATTTGCCATTATGCGGAACTCTTGAGCTTCAAACAGTGATATGAGTTCCTGATATTTGAAAGCATCTTCTTTGGTAATCTGTAAATCCCAATTAGAATACTTAAGTTTATTTGTTCCAATTTTAAAAATCTCATATTGAGGTACGCTAATACCAGCCATAAACCCTCCTTTTGTTTATTATTAATATTTTCTAAGTTCATTTAGCATAAATTCCACATTATCTCCATGCAATTCAAGTGAAATTTCTTGATAACCGCTATACCACGGATTTGTATAACAACCAAATTCAGCACATATGTCAATGATTTTAGATTGAATTATATTTCGTTTGGGTTCTAAAAATCTTTTCCTTTTAGTTGTATAGCATTCATATATTTTTCCAACTTCATCAGATCTTCCAACCATTGTTTCATGTTTTTGAACTGTCGCAGTCAGAATGTAGTCGATGGCTTCTTTGTAATATTTCTTTACTGTTCCATCTTTCTTTTGAAAACAATACACTTTGAATCCTCCTTTTTTATTTACACTTATATATTCTTCAAATGAAATTTCTATTTACAATTATTCAAACCACACAGGAACTTTACCTATGTCATATTTCTTGCAAATAAGATACGAACAATATCCGTCTATCAACTCATAATTTCTGTTAATTACAATCTTCTCAAGTTCACCATACTTGATGAATGTATTTTCTTTCTTCCTGTATTTATAATAATTGGGTGAATGAGCAAGAAATTCTTCCCTAATCTTAATCTCATTAATTGGAATCCAATATTCCTTATTTGAACTGTAATCAATATCAAAAAATATTCTCAGTCTATCAATAATTCTCATCTTTATAATCCTCCTCGTCCATTGTTTCGACACGATATCCCAACCAATCTATAAGATAATCAGTACATGGAATACAGTCTCTATGTATATATTGTCCTTCTGAATTTCTCAGATAATCTTGTCCACTTAAAATACCCCCACCACAATAGCAGCATAAGTAATTATATTTCTGATGAAAGTTTGGACATCTTGTAAGACAAGGATCATTACCACAAATGTTGCACATACAAATAACCTCTCTTTTTAATTTATACACTCATAGGAATATCCATCGTTGCTTGTATAGTAAATATGTTTTATCCCTAAATCTTTAATCGCTGCCATACAACTTGGACATGGACGACACATACCAAATTCTCTGTCTAGTCTCGTTCTAAAAATATATAATTTTACTTTTTGGAAATTTATATCCAGATGACGGATAGAATTAAGACAATTGATTTCGGCATGTAATGTTGGTTTAATACCATTTCCATTCCAAGATTTTCTATATCTATTATAATATTTTTGTATAGGATGTGTTTTAATTGTATTACAACCAATTCCTATTACATTTCCTTGGTAAACGGCTATACATCCTATATGTGTTTTTTTATAATCCGAGATGGTAGCAGCCATTTTAGCTTTTTTAAAATATCTATAATCTGATTTACTTAACATTTCTCTCTAACTCAAACATAGCAGTTCCTCTATCAATACAATCAAGTTCATATTTGTATCTGTCCATATATCTCTGAATAATTCCTCTTTCTATAAGCATTTCAATATATTTCACTAAATCATTCTTGATTGTTTTTATCTCAGAAGAAAACTCTATTTCAATCTGGTCATCCATAAGATCTAAATGGTCAATATCTGTCTGTTTAATATAAAAAGTGGCTAAGTAAGATTCTTTCTCTTTATTCCACTTTGCTAAAGCAACTACTGTGTAATTATTATGTAAGTCTACGCTAATACCAACATTAGCAATAATTTCGTATCTAAGCATGTACCGCTTCCTCCTTTAAATTTTGTCTTTCTTCACAAGCCTTAAGCTTTTTGTTATAATCTCTAGTTGTACATTCTCTCTTTTTGGTTTCATCAAACTTAAAATCTGCCGCTATACGACTGGCAATATTAACTCCACAACCACCAAAATCCGCTTCAGATAACTTAGGATAGCATATAAGCTTATTCTTTCTCTTAAGTTCCATTGTTCTTGTCATTACATGTCTTTCTGTTTCCTTTGTCATAAATATTTGTTCTCCTTGTTAAATAAATTTTTTTGTTCATATCATCGCTCCTTTATATAGTGTGATACGGTTTATGTGTTACTTTTATATATTCCCTTATTGCAAAAGGGGTTTTATTTAAAAATTAAAATGTGAGGGTTGTTCTAAAATGTTATCCTTGATTACCATTTTTAATTTCTCCAAAAGAGTCAACATGATATATTTCCAACATTTTAGTAATAGCCCACTCAATTTCTTGCTCATAGCCTTCTTTGTTAAGTACATATATATTTGGTACATTTTGTGGTGGTTTCTTTGGATCAGGTTGAACGCTGCCGACTTCTTTCTTAACGAGAAGCGGTTCTTTGTCGCCAATAGAAGATGTGAGATATTGAATACATTGATTAATGGTATCTTTTGACATAGAAAGTTCTTTTGACATAGATTCTATACTTCGCCAAAAAGCTTCTGGTTTGGATTCAGGATTATACATGATATCTTCATTGTCTTTATTTTTTGGACGAACAAATATATAAGAATTAATATAAAGAAACGCCATTAATATATTCTCTTTATTAATACTCGATTCATTCATCATAATAAAATCAAGTTGAGAAGATGTGATTTTTGAGAACTTATCAACTGCATCAAAATTTTCAGGAATTATTTTAATCTCAATACCAGTATCATAAGTTATAGAATCAAGATCTTGTTGAACTTCAATCATTTTGTTATTAATCATATATTCTAGTACATCAAGAATTTCTTGAACTGCTTTCGGTCTACGTTTGTGTGTCTTGTATCCGTAGAAATTTAGAACCTTTCTAAGAGTAATCCAACTATAGTCTTCATAAGACCTGTATTTATCAATAAGAATATAAGTGATATAGAATTTTCGGCTAACTCCATACTTAGTTCTAATATTTCCTTGAATGTAGTCACTTGGGAAACGAGTAAAGTATTCTGTTTTCTGTTGCAATGAAAAATTCCTCCTTGTATGTGATATTTATTTATTCTCCGTTTGAGATTAAGTGGAAGATGAATTTACGAGCGTTCAGTAAAGTAGGTCTGAACCCCTACTTGTTTGTTTTATTTTTGAAATTGGTAGGGGGTGAAACCTACTTTGCCGAACTGAAAGAAGATATATAACATTATTAATAAGACAGACTATTCCGTTTGTATTTCGCTTACGCTACATACAAACTCCATAATTTTTTGATTGATTGTTATTGGTTGATTTAGGTGTATGGTGCTTTGGATTGATACTTTTATTTAGGTACATATACGATGTACCTATATTATTTTTGACCTTGAAACATGTTATTTATTTCTTTTAAATGAAATAGTATATAACATATATCTAATATTGAAAATATGCATCCAAAATATTCAAGATTTTCTCTTATATAAGGATTTGATAATTTTCTTATAACAGATTTTCTTGTTCTTTTAAATAAAATTGGTTTTTTCATAATATCATTCTCCTTTGATATATTATTTGATATATTATTCTCTCTTCAATTGTTTACCCAAAGATGTTCTTTTCTTGCTAACGCTGCGAAAAGACCGCCCTTATCAAAGGGCTACATCTTGTGCTTACGCACATATTATCTTTTGAGCTTGTATATAGTTTTTTTATACCCCTATCTGTGGGTTAAAAATGAGTTTTTGAGAGTAATTTTCAATTTTTATGTCTTAGGTGATAACTTATAAGGGTATGAGATAAAAGTGGCTAATTTTTTCTGTGAGGTGTGATTTTCTCCCTAAATAGATTAAAATGCGATTCTGTCGGCTAATTCATCAAATATATTTCTTATATTTCTATAAAAGTTACATGATAAGTTATTAAATGTTTCTGTTGCAATATGTTAAATTGCTCATAATGAGTCCTCCTTAAAATTTATTTTTTTGTTCTGATGAGAGTAGTGTGATGATTATTTACAATAGATTATTCTCTTATATAAATTTGATTTTATGAATTTTTAGTATTGTATGAATATGTCAATCAACAAAGAGAGTTAATGTTAAATTCTTTACATGGGATATAAGGCGAAAATTAATAATTTAGAGTCTATTTTGGATTTTTATATATCAGGTAGCTAGTTGTTAGGGTAGAGGATAAAATTGAAATTTGAGCTGTGAGAGTGGATTTTTATATAGGTGTAAGAATTGATAATATTATTTATAGTAAATATGTATGAATATATATAAATGGTTAATGTGATTTTGGGTGATGTAAAAAATTGACCTTGTATTTTGAGTATTTAGGTGGGTAAAAATGACTTTAGGTGTTATTGGTAGGACGAAATAAAAATGCTGTGTATGGGCGTGATAGAGGGTTTAGATGAGAAATGGGATTTTTGCTATTGTTATAGTAGGATTTTTTGATGGATTGTATTGGATTTTTTTGACTGTTCTTGTGATGTATATAGGTAATTTTGGGTTTTTCTGATGTGGTTTTTATGTACCCCCTGTATTGTAGATTAGAGATTTATGATTTATGTGATTGATTATAATGATGATTCTGGATTAAAAATGGTTATCAGTAAAAGTGCTTATAAATAAGGATGTTTTTGGAATTACGGGTGGGTTTTTGGTAAGATGGAAGTTTAATTTTTTTGTTGTGAAGTGGCTGAAAGTGGCTTGGTTGGTAGATTTAAGCGATATGGGGTACGATATGGAGTTTGAGATGGGAAAGTTGGGATTTTGCTTGATTTTATTGGGGATTTTGAATATTGGGAGGGGTTAAATTTTTGAGTTGGTGTGTGGAATAACCAGCTAAGTGGATGCTGCCAAAATGTGACTATTATTTTAGTTTTAAGTACCCCCCACACATAAAAACAATGGCTAATAGATATATATTAACCATTCTTTTTACTGGCACTTTTGAGCAGAACAGATGTGGTTTTTAAAACTATGTCATATGGTTTGATGTGCTATGCGATATCATTTTGATATCGTTTAAAAAGCTGATAATATTATCAAATTAATTTGTAACAATTCTGTAACATTTTGTAATAAAGATGTAATATAAAAATTTGTAACATATTGTAACAATTACTTAACAATTTGTAATACTTTTGTAACAATTAAAAATATTCAAAAATATTTAAAAAACTTGTTGACAACAACAAGTCAATTTGATATTATAATGTCAACAACAAGATAACAACAAGTTATTACAAGATAACAAACGAGATTGTAAACAATGTTTTAACTTTCTATCAAAAAGTTGTTGACAAGTAACCAACAATGTGATAACATAATCACAACGAAACAAGAAAGAAGGCGATAACCTGATAACAAGTTAATATTAAAAAGTGGTATAAGTCTTGCAGGACTTACACCACATAAGGACTTTATAAGAATAAAGCCGTTCACATTCTTTATTCTATCACGATTCAGTGAAAAAGTCCACACAATTTTTACATCTACATAACGATTGTTTGACGGCATAGTGGGTTATTGTAACCTACGCACTTTGTAGATTTGCACATTGATAAATAAATACAAGCTCAATCAATAAAAATTTGAGGGCTACCAGTCTACCCACTTGAGGGCTACCGCTTGCGGTAATAAGTGAATATATAGCAGGGTGTAGGGTAATAAGTGCATAAAGATTAAACGATTGAAGTGTATTTCATAAAGCACACTTTGAAGATATGAGAATAATTTGCTTGCATTCTGCGAGTATAAAAAGTTATAGGTGTTTAACTGATTATTTCTTAGACTGTCAGCCACGGGGCAAGGATAAAATAAATAAGTGTAGTGATTATTCCACTTACTAGCAGGTAGTTTCACGCTTTAGCGGTAGGATTAAACCTTTTAGAAGTGGGTTCAATTCCCACAAGTGGATTGCGTAATAAAATTTTTTACGCTCAAACTATAATAATAAAATCATTTTGCAACTATGCGTAAAATAGTAGAAAGAGGTATATTATGGCAAAGAATCAGATTAATTTCTCAAAAATGAGTAAGGAAGCAACAACACAATTAAAATCTTTTAAGGAATCAGCTCTTGCAATAGCAGTGGAAGATTTACGCTTTAAAGCAGAGATAAAGCCTCTCAAAGCACAGTTAGAATCTATTCTTGCAAACCGTCAGAATGATATTGATAATGGCATGAATATTGATGAAGTAGTTGCTAAGTTTCCACGGATAGAAGTAGATAATAAAATTCGCCAGGCTGAAACTGCACATAAAGCTATTGTTGAACCACTCACAAAGTCTATGAAAGAGACTTATATTTTTATTCCCGATGGTATGCATGAAGCCTATACTAAAAAGATTAATGAGCATAAGCGTGGTGACTTTTTAGAAGCAATCAAGCAGTTTCTTGTAAATCTTGGTATTGAAAATTGTTCTCAGGCTCAGATTAGCAAACTTGCTGAGAATATGTCAGATATGTTTGGTGCAAGATATGCTCAGAGTAAGAAGATTGTCAATGACAATACACTTGTAACAGCTATCAGCAAAGCACAGTTTAACAAGCTTTTTATGGCTGTATTCTGTGAAATGTATGTTAAATAAGCAACTTGTAAACACGCAATAAATCCGCTATACTATAACTAGAAAGGCGGTGGAAGGATGGAAGAAATGAATAACCAGGAAACAATTAAAATTTGTGTAGAAGAATTTTCACGCTTGCAGGAATGGATGGGAATGACAGAAAAGGAAACGCCTTTATATAAGTCAATGAAGGTGCGTTATAGAGATTTAAAAGTTATTCTATCCGCTTTGGGTGTGAATGTAACGGAACTTGATACAATAAAAGAATAGTGCATAGTTAGAAGGGCAGACAACGCAAAAAGTCTGCTCTTTTATAGTGTGTATTATTTGCACATAATAGTTGACAACAAGTTAATGCCATACTATAATTAATGAAACAACTAGGAGGTGACAATGTAAAATGGCAAAAAAACAATGGGGTACAACCTACGATGAAGAGATTTTAAAACAATTCCAGGCAACTTGTGAAGAGTATGGCATGAAGGCAAATACTGTTCTTGAAGCCCTTATGAAATATTTTAATGAGGGAAAATGTAAGCTTGTAATAGATAAGTCAGGTATATCTATTACAGTTGATAAATAACACTCAAACTGCGTCAAATATAATAACCACCCAAACCAAAAGCACCCAAACGCAAAGGGTGCTATTTTTATACCTAAAAAGAATATCATAAGAAAGGAAACTAAAGCAATGCGAAAAGAAATCAAATTTACACGCCATGAAAAGCGAAAACTGCTCATGGCAGCCTTAACAGTCACACTCTCAATTTCTGCCTTATTTATAGGTAGAGCAGTTCAAAAGGCAACTTACAATCAACACACATACCCACTGTCAACAGTGGTTGAGTGTGTAAACGGAAACGAAATAACAACCAAGGATTTCAACGGAAACCTTTGGACATTTACAGATAAAACAGAAGATTGGATCAAGGGAGATATCTGCTCATTAATAATGCATGATAATTATACGAATATCATCTATGACGACACAATCATCAAAGCTCAATATTCAGGTTTTGTAAGATAAAGAAGGGAGAATATTAATATGTCAAGAGAAATGTACAACTACAAGAGAACGGCAATCACAACAGCAAGAGATTTGTGTTATTCGGATGAAGTAATAATACAGATTCATAACGCAAAAACGGAAAATGAAATCTCACGGATTATGCGTGATGCAAGATTAGCACAGGAGGTATAAGAAAAATGGAAGCATTTAATTTTAGAATTATCAAGATAGCAAACGGAGCTGAAATAATAGACAGCACTCTATCAACTCCATATAACTCATTAACACCATTACAGATGATGGATTATATCAACGTAGAAAACAGCTTGTATTTTTCAGAAAGGCAAAAGAGATGGCAGAAGGTAATCGAGCCAACAATCATTGATAAGGTAAAGAATTTTGCAAGGAGGATATTTGCATGAAGGGATATTATAACGGATTTGCCTATATGGGATTTGTGCCATCAATAGGCAAATATCAGCAATTTGAAAGCGAAAATGCTTACAGAAATTATTTAATAGAAAGAGGTGAGATGTGATGTATATAACATATGAAGAACCCTTTAAAGGGAAACGCTTCACTGAAAAGGGAATGCGTAAAATTTATAGAGATATGGTAGATAAAACAGAATATCCAGACTTTGAGTGTTGGAAAATGGATATGCTCAAGTCAGGGGTATTTAAAAGGTTTAGTAATTAAACGGCGAACCGAAAAGGTAAGCCGTTATTTTTATGCAATAAATTAATTTAAGGAGGACACTGATTATGTGTAGAAGAACATTTATATTTCCAGAAGAAGCAGAGGCAGAGGTATCAGAAATAAGAAAGGCAGATGGAATTGATAAAAAGACAGAGAAGCTCTTCATCAAGGAAGTTGTGAAGAATGCGAAGGCAAATTCACGGATTGGTGATAAGGTGCTGATTTGTATTGATCCTAAATATATTCATTATCCTGAGTGGCAAAGAGAAATCAGATTACCCAAAGCATTATCAATCGGCAATAATTACGATGGTAAAAGATGGGGATTGCCTGCTTATTGGTATCACGATGGATTATTATGGGCAATTGAAGGACAGCACAGAACTTTTGGAGCAGTAAAGGCAAAAAAGGATGCAATCGTTGGAGAGGTAATTGAGTGCGATTTAAAAGATGCAATTGATTTATTTGTAAATCAGACAAAAGACAGAACACAGGTAAGACCAAAGGATACATATAAGGCATCTATTGTAAGTGGAGATGAAGACTATTTAATGCTTAGAGATATCTGCCATAAACACAATCTTGCCGTTAAGGGAGACAGAAATAAAGAGAATACAGTGGGTACACTTACATCAATTACAGATGGAATTGACCTTGTTAGAATGAATCCTGATTTACTTGACCATATTCTTAATCTTATAACAGAACTCAATTGGAATGGATATGCTGATTCTTACAACGGAAAAGCATATACAGCTAAAATTATTCGTTCTTTAAAGGCTTTATATGCTTTCTGTGAAGGTCGTATCCCTGAAATGGAAGAGGCATTGCTTGAACACTGTAAGGGAACTGAATATTTTGTAAAGAAAATTATGGATAAAACTCAGGCACAGATTTTTGATTATCTTTCAGAAATCGTCAGATATGAAATGGAAAGTCCATTCAGAACAGAGAAGAAAAAAACTTCTCGAAAGTCAAAGGCAATATAAGAGAACATATACATATAAAGCTGCACTATCAGGCTATACGGGTAATAGAAAGGAAGTGAGATTTATGCATAAGTTTAGAAAGTCAAAGCGAATGCGTGACTTTGATGTGATATTACGGAAGAACGGATATACACCGACAAGGTGCAATGGAAGTCATTTCATATATATTAATCGAACAACGCATAGGATAATACCTGTCAATAAGGATCTGAATGACATGGTAAGGCAGAGATTAATTAAGGAGTATAACTTGGAGGTGTGATATGGAAGAAAATCATAGAGAAATATTAGTGGTATCAAATGCAAAAGGGAAAAAGTTCTCTCTTATTGAAACAGATAATAATTATATTGTTGCTTGCGGATACTCTGCTTTAGAAAGATGGGGCAGACAGTGGGAACACGGAATATATTACATGTTTTCAAACGACAAAGAGAAGTTAGTTGCACTTAATGAAGCAACTGAAAAGCTATTTGAAAAGGTAAACGCAGATTATATTGCACGTTGCAGGCTTGAAGAGTTAGCAACATTATTCAAAGACGGACTTATCTCTGATGATAGAGAAAGTGCAATGGAATATTTTGATGAAATTTGTGAGATGACAGAGAAAGAGAAATCTTTCTTTGGTATTGAAGAAGATAGTCCGATAGCAAATGCTAAATTTGAGAATCCCATGTACAACAAGGGTTATAACGATGGATTCTCTGATGGAGCAAACAGTGTAGAGGAGGAATAAAATGAAAGTAAACGGAGAGGAAATTACAGAATTTGAAGTTACAACATACGCAGATATGTTTCACAGAAAGGCAGTTCTTGCTTATACATCAGATGGTGAATGTTATGGAGATGTAACAATCAATATTCCACAGTATTCACTTGATGAGGGAGAATCATTTTTAAGCGCAGATTGTCCTGATCTGATTAATGCAATGGTTGAGAACGGATATCTGGAAATTACGGATGAGGTAAAGGTAAACTATGGAATTTACAAAGTAGGTAAGTTTACACAAAAGTTTATTGACGAGTTTGAAAGATAGAGTAAATGGATATTTCACAAGGAGATGATTATATGAAAATTGAACATATACAGTATAAAGGTAAAGAATGTATTAATGTCTTTATTGACAAAAGCACAAGCAATGGATTGTTACGGTTTGGGCACGAAATATCAGTAAATTTCTCAAAAGAGAAAGACAAATTGATATTTGAATCAGCATGGCATGTTGGAGTTAGTGAAATGTCGTGGGATTCATCAGAAGAAAGTTCATTTGAAGAGACATTCCCAGGATTGCTAAGTGAAATGAGAAATGAAATTATGCAACAAATAGGTATGACAGAGAATAAAAATTATAGCGGTGCTTGTATTAACTGTGATTATAGAACTGATCCAGATAACGAAGGTTATGTTTATTGCAAATGTAAAGAAAGTGAATTATCAGACGGAAGATGGCTTATGCAAGATTACGGTTGTAAACATACAACAGATGAATTATATAAGTAAAATGCGTGTTTCATTGGATTAGAAAGAGAGGTAACGGATATGAGAAAAATTACTGTAACAGAAGACAATTTTGAAAAAGTCTTAGAAAAATTACGGAAAATGTGCGATAAATACAAAATGCTTGAGTTCTACAGAGCTTTATCGGAAGATCTTACAGAAGTAAAATGTAAGACCAATCCAATGGGATTTCGAAGTGAGCTTGATAAAGAATGGAGAGATAAGAATGGAGAATATAAGTACAAGGTAAAAAAGAAATTCTTTATGTATAGCAAGTATGTCTGTGTTACAAAACATCATTTTAGAAGAGATTATGAAACTGATAAGGAATCATATAATGCAAAATATATGTATCCTAAAATGAAGAGTTTAATTCACCTTGATTTATCAGCTTCGTGTGCTTTAGTAATTGGTGAAGGAGATAAGGTGCAGTTTCTTCCTTTTGGTGGTTTCATTATATGGACAGATGATGATTATACGAGATTTGATAATCCACTCACGATATATAAGCACATTTATATTCCAGATTTTATAAAAGGTAAGATTAAAAATCTTGAACAGGAAAAGGAAACAAGGGAAAAGGAATGGGAAGAAGATGCTGCATGGTGGCATGAACAATATGAAAAAGATATGGAACGTGAAATGAACGAATATATGTAAGAATGGAAGTAGTATTTGAAATTCGCATTTCTTTAAAAGATTGGAGGAAATATGGAAAAAGAAATAAAAATAAATTTAGTTCCAAAGGAACAGATTAACGAAGAGTTTGATTGGGTAAGAATCACATGCGGAAATATTTGTGTGTGGGGCAGTTGTTTAGAAGCGGCAATAAAAGCATTTGATGAGGTACTAAGACAACACAGTTGAAACTAAGATTTCTTGATAAGATTGGAGAAAAATATGGAAAATATAGCTAATGAATGGTGTAAAAAATATCATGCAATATTACTTAGATGTTGCAAGAACGGGTTTTATTATATGAACGCAAATGGAGATTGGTATATCTCTTATAATGAAATGTAGAAAGTAGGTGAAGTAAAATGATAACAGAAAATACACGAAAACAGTTACGAGATTATAAAAGGCATGGCAAGGATATTAAATATCTTATCAATTATATCAGTGGATTAATTGAAGATGAAGATGATTTTGAGAATATCATTATAAAAGAAATGAAAGCTCTAGTATTCAATGAGGATGAAATTGTTGAATGTCTGGAATATGATTTCGGATTGGATATGAGTTGGCATCCAATGAGTGTAAATTATAGAAAGGATGAGAATAATGGCTAAAAATAAACCACGGTGGAAAGACTTACCATTTTATGAACGCTTTGCAAAACAGTTAAAACAGCATGGCGTTTCGGATGAAATGTGTGAGCATATTAGAGAAAGAGGAAAGAAAAAGGAAGAACAGAATAACAAGTAACCACAAAGGCAGTTAGGAGAATAAATACCTAGCTGCCTATTTTATTACAAGAAAGTGAGGAAACGAATTATGTACGATTTTACAAAAAATGAAATGGAAATTATTAAAGACAACCTTATGTCATTTATTGCAAACTTTGGCAAGCCACGGATTGAGCGTGGTGATGACGGAGAAAGTTTCTATGTATTCACTGATGATTCAGATTCATGGAGACAGTATTGTTACAACATTGATTACCTGAATGGTTGGCTATATGGATGTGTTCAGGCAGCTTGTGGAAATCCAAAGCGAGATGAAGAGATGAGAGAAATGTGTGATAGTGCAAGTTTCAGAGAAAGATATGCAATCTTATATGGTGAAAGAAAAATAAAAAATATCAACGGTCATAAATGTTATGTATTCACATATTCAGAAGACGATGAATACCAGGATGCAAACGGAGCTTTATATGACACAGTAACAAGAAGTTGGAGAAATTAGAAAGGCAGGTTGATTAGTATGAAATATACAATAGATACATTAAGAGAGATTAATGCAAGATTTTGTGGTTCTCATATACTTATGAATTACGATGTAGATAAGGCAAATATGTATGTTGAACTTATAGAAAAAACACGGTCTGAAAAGACTCCAAGTGTAGGTGATTGCGTTAGATATACAAATGAATATGGAGATTACTATGGAGCAGCTCATATTGAAAAAGTAGATGCGAATGAAATTTATATATGTGAACGACCATATACACCTTTTATCCATGAATACGAAGGGCAAATTAGTTGTAATACAAGTGGGGGAGCATGGACACATTTACCAACAAGAGAACTGAAATATATAGGTAAAATTGAAAAGAGATTTTGTGATTGGGGCAATTGTGGAGGCTGTGCAGATGGTGCCATTGATTTTATAGCAGAAGTAAGTTTATGGGAATATGTAGATAGTAAAAATCCTTTTGTAAGTGAAAATGGATATAAGTTCACAACAAAGGATTTTGATAAACAGTATATATCATTCAACCCTAAAGATGATTCACCTTATGTATATTTTGTAGAAGGTTGTGCATGGAAAAGTAAAACAGATTTATATGCTTATCTGAGAACATATAGGGCAGAAATTTTCAAAGGACATTGGCAGAATCAGTTCATTGTGTGGACTTGGAAAGAGAAACAGCATCATGTATCACCAACGGAATTTGATCGTCTTAAATTAGAAGAAGATACATTCCTGATGAATGGTGACATCATGAGATGTAAAAGAAAATATGATGAAATTACTCATACTGTACACACATATTATGTTTGGTATTGGGACGATCCAACTAAAGACTTCTTTGAGGCAAGCGCAGAACAGAATAAAATAAGAGAAAAATATTATACACTTGATAGAAAAACTCCAACATATATTGTTGCGAGAGAAGAAATAAAATCTGGAATTGAAATTCCAAAACATAAGGAGGTTTTGATTGATTATGCAGAATAATTTATATACAGCAGAATTAGCTGGGCAGTCTTGGGATAAAGATAAAAGATATGAGATGGTAATTATCACAAAATGGAAAGACAGAACAGACAAATCGCCAGAAGTGGGACATAAGGCATATTATTTTAATCCTGATTTTGATCTACTTGCAAAGCAGATTAAAGATGAGGAATGGTGTAAAGAGATTTATGAAAATTATTCAGAGTATACAAGATTTAAAATTAAAAGTGAGGTGAAGCGTTATGCAGAAAACATTAATGGAAATGCTGATTGAAGCAGGTTATCCGAATGAAGAAATGTATCATCCTTCATATGGATCTGATTTATATGTATATGTAACACCACTTACAACAAAGGTAATTGAAGAATGGTGTAAGGCACATAATTATAGAATGGCTTGGCATTGTCCTACATTTAAAGACCAGATAACAGGCAGAATGATGTATGATTGTGTATTTCAGTGGTATGAAAATTAGTAGATAGGAGCGTGATTATATGGCAAAACGAATATATTATCTGCATAGTTGCAATGAATGGAAAGAGTATTCCAGCATGAGACTTTTATTCATTGGCACATCTCAACAGAAGTTAAAGATGAAAATCTCGAAAGAGATTGAAGAAGGCAACATGGAATATAAACCTGTTACTACAAGATACGATTATGTTGATGGAGAATTTAAGCTAGTTGATAAAGAAAATACTCCAAAAGAGCAAGCGAAGTTGTTTAGACAGGATTGGAAAACGGAAACAAGAGATAGTATTAAGTCTGAATTAAGATATGGAGATTTTGATTATACATATAATAATGAAGAAATGTAATCAAAGTAAATTGTAATTTCTTGGTAAAATAATTACAAGATATAGTAGTTTATGCAATGCATATATACTATATCTTGCATAGGGAAACGAAGGAGGTATACACATGAGAATTGTAACGGTTCGGATTGAGGATAATACAGAAAAAATAGAAAATATAAAGCAATTAGAAAAATGTAGAAGTGAGGTAATCGAAGATATTTCAGACAAAATAGATGAATTACAAGAAGAAGGTTTTATGCAAATATTAGCATATATTAAGTGTGCAACGGAAGATTATCTTGGAATAGTGGGTGAAACAACGAAAATAAATAATGTGAGTTGGTTAAAAAATAAACTTGATGTATCCAACTTAACACGTTCGGTTAGGATATGTGCTGACAATAGTGGTGTTTTTATTGACTTTAATTATACAGGAACACCAGAATGTAAGAACACTCCACCTAGAATGAAAGCCGATTTTGTAAATGATAATATCATTATTTCTACATCAACTAGAAAAGGAATATGTGATTTGATGCTTCGTTGGGATACTATAAAACCAGAATTTCAGAATAAGATTGATGAAGCATATGAGAGAAAAAGTAAAAATATTAAAAATGATGTAGATGAATTACAGTTTTTATTAAGAGTTGCAGAAAATTTTAAAGCATAATACAGAGAATAATAAGGCAGACGCAAATAAATGTGTCTGCCTTATTTTATTAGGAAGGAGAATGTGAAATGCAGTTGATGAAATTTGTAACAAGAGACACCAAAGACAAAAACAAAATTCTTGTATGGTGTACGACAAACAGACTAATTACATTCAGAGATTTCATGCAGTATGTATTGGATAATTTGAAAAATCCTAAAGATTTTATGATTATTGATACAGAAAAGGATCTTGTTTATGACATGTACAAGGTTGCAACAGAAATGTATGGAATGAAAGAGAGAACCTTTGAAGAAAGAATGAATGATGTTCATACAGGAAAATGGGCGAAATATTCTAATGATGAATTGAAAAGTTTAGAGAAAGGAGAATGTAAAGATGATTACACGGAATTGTTTTGGGAAAATTACCCCACGAATAGGTAAATATGTCGTAGAAAAGCGACATGATGGAAAATGGGAAATCAATAAAGAAGAGTATTGTTTAAAGACAACAGCAGTTGTAGGAGATGGTGTTCTGATGTGGATTGGAATTGAACCATTTGATTCAATGGTAAAGGCATATGCATGGTTAAAGAAACATATAAACGAATTATTGTAGGAGGTAAGCAAAATGAAACAGAATCAGGTTTGCTATTACATTGAAGATAGTCAGTTTGGAATGTATGTATCATATGGAATATATGAGTATAAAACAACGTGTACTCACAAAGTATCACGGTTGAAAGCACCAGAAATCAGATTAATAAACGGAGTTCCATTTGATGATTTCCAGTCAGAAACGGAATTTAAGAAAGTTCCTAAAGGATGGACTTATAGCACAGATTTATATACAGTCACAGAGGATCTGGAAAAGAAAGAGAAAATCAACGCTGCAATGAAAGGCAGATACATCAAAAATCCTTCAGATATTCAGTGGTTATTTGATAATGGTTATCTTGTAAAAATGGAAAATGTAGAACCGATTATTGAAACAGAGTTTGATCACAATACATATAGACTTGTGAAAAAATATCCTGCGTGGACACAGTGTTATGGAAGTCATAATGATGCATATCCAAATGAAGTGTTCGAGACTTATGAGACTGCTGAAAAGCGAATGAATGAGATTAAGGAAATCAGACACAGAAAAGCGGTTGAATGTGCATTATTAGATTTTTATGAGGATTTAGAATGGGCATTGGAAAAATATGAAGCTGAACATGGTGGAAGAGAAATTGAAAACATTAGGCAGAAGATTCTAGCAAGACCACATTTAGAAGACACTATGTTTAGATACTACAAGGGAGAAATCCTTGTTGTATCAAGGAATGTACATAGAAAAGATTCACACATTGAATGGGAAAAGATAGCTTAGAAAGAGAGGTTGATTGATATGAGTAGCGAATATAAATATTACAAAGAAAATGGAAAATTGATGAGATTACATATTGAACAGGATAATGATCCACTCAATCCACGAGTAGATTTTGATTGTAATATAGGCAAAATCGTATGTTGGGGAAATAATTGGGGTTATCTTGGAGATAAGCAGAATAAATGGAATGATGCAGAGGATTTCTTTAAAGAACTTTGTATGGAACATTTAACTGAAGAACAGGTTGAATCACTTGTTAATAAGCGTATGGGAATTGTTTCGATTGAATCACCTGCTGTAGAAAAACCAAATAAAGCAGAGTATGAAAAAGATATTAGAAGTACAGTCTTAAAATATAATGCTATGGCTGAGAAAGCAAAGGATCTTGAATTATCGGATGAAGCAGTTAGATACATAAATATGGCTAAAACTTACAAGAGAAATCGAGAAGATGAATTTGAAAAGAATTTACGACTTTCAAAAGAATACAAAGTAACAAATGACATTGGATGGTTTCAGTATAAGGGAACAAAAGAACAGTGCGAAGATTATATCAACGGAGAGTTAAGAGAAGGATTGCTTGATGGGGATATTTTCTATGCAAGTGCAGGGATGTACAAAGAAGCAATGAAAATGTTAAAAGAATCAGATGTGGTGATTCTTCCAGTATTTGTATTCGAACATAGTGGAACTTCAATAAGCGTATCTGAATTTGGTGATAGATGGGATTCTGGTCAAGCAGGTTGGATTTATACAACAAAAGAAAATGTAAAAGAAACACTTATCAATTGGGGTGCAAGATACAAAGACAAAAATGGAAATCTTGTTGATGTAACAGAAGAAAATTGGAGAGAAGCTGCAATAGAAAATCTTAAAGGAGAGATTGAATTGTACAATATGTATCTTCAAGACGAAGTGTATGGAATTATCACAGAAGAATATGATACAGACAATGATGACTGGGAAGAGAAAGATTCATGTTGGGGATATTTTAGTGACAAATGGGGGTGATGAACTTGTTAAGAATGTTGCACTTAATTATGGAGTAAGCGAAACATTGTATGACAGTATGGAAGAGGTGGCTTAGTATGTTATGTCCATATAAAGGTGCAGCGTTATTAACTCTGGAAAGAATAAAAGGAAGTGTAACAAGTTATTATGTAAATCAGATATACAAAAATGAACAGTATAATTTGTATTGGTTTATAAATTCTAAAGGATATGTACATGTGTTGAAACCTTGTAAGGTATTACTTAATGGAAGATTTCTTAATTATGCTATTGAAGATAATTTACTGACAACAGATAATATGGTACAATCTAAAGGAAGTGATGGAGAATATAGTTCACTCAAAGAAGTTATTGAGGAATTGGAACGGAGGTTACATAATGAAAGATTGTAATAGCTGTAAACATTTTTGGTATGATAATTCAACAGGTACTTCTGAATGTGGTCAGTATGACAATATGACAGAGGATGAAACTGATAAATATTATACAAACGAAGAAGATAATTGTCCGTTCTATAAGGAAGATACAAATTAACTAATGAATACAATTTAATAGAGAGAATAATTAAGCAGATAACAGATAATGTTATCTGCTTTTTTAATTCCAAAGGAAAGAAAAGTTTCGCGGGATGAGTTAAAACAGCTAATGCAAGAAATAGCAATACCTGTGATTAACAACATTAAAACAAATGGAGAATGGAAATAAACATTTTTCTCTTTAATAGATACATAGTGGAGAATAAAGAAGTGGATGACAATATGGTTATTCACTTTTTTTATTTTTATCAAGAAAGGTTGTGATGAATATGTTAGATTATAAAGATTTTAAGAAAGAGATGAAAAACAGAGGACATGAAGTACATAAGAAAGGAGACTATGTAGTAATTGTTCCTAACAATAATGTTAATGGCTATGGTAAGGGATTTTTAAGTGCATTAGAAATTGTTAGCTGTTATGAAGATAGGCTGATATTTGTCAGCATGGATCATTTTAATAGTTATGTATATAGTGCAAGATTCATGTTGGAATGATATAATTAATATAGTAACTGTGGGAATGGAATTTAAAAACGGAGGTAATTGTTATGATAGAATTAATTAGTGTAATTATAGCTTGGATTGTTGTATTTACAATTCCAAACAGATTTTTAAGTAAGTCAGAAGCAAAGAAGCGTGAAGAAAGATATAAGAATATGTAAGGAGCGTGATTGGTATGTTGGGATTATTAATGTCTTTAGGATTATTTGGTGGAGCTGCTGCAAAGAACGCTTATGACAATGCAGCAATGAAGAAATATACAAGTTCTTATGACAGTAATGGAAATCATCATTATTGTGATAATAGCATGAGAGAATACATTAACGGAGAAAAAGTTAGAAACGGTGGATATACTGACAATAAAGGAATCTATCACAGGACGGAAACAGGAGTAAACAGTGGAAAGGTATATACCGATTATGTGTGTCCATCTGAACAGTTGAAAGCTGATTACCAAGATAGGGAAATTCAATGGGCAAAGGATCACAATGTATTAATTGCGAATATTTATCAGCCTAGATTTAAAAGAGAGGTAGCAACAGAATTAAGTACAGGTAAAGTGATTGCTTGCATGATGGATTATAAGGTGAATGGTATAACTCATTACAGAAAATTCTATGTTAAACCTGATGCAAAAGAATATGAATACAATGTAACGGCGAAGGGAGATATGGGGATAGAGATTACGAAAGATGAATATTATTCAATGTTCACAGTACCGCCAACTTATTCTTGTCTTCCAAGCGATTATGATGTTGTACATGCATTATATGGAGATAGATAATGAATAAACAGAGAAGAGAAAAGATAAGGCAAGTCAAAATTCAAATTGATTTGATTAAAACCGATTTGAAGAAAGTTTCAAGTGAGTTATCTTCTATATTAAGTGAAGAACAGGACGCATTTGATAATATGCCAGAAGGATTACAGAGCAGCTATAGAGGAATGTGTTCTGAAGATTCAATTGATAGTATGGAAGAAGCGAGTGACAAACTTGATGAAGTAATTGAGTTGTTGGGTGATATTGTGTAGAATGGAAGGAGCAATAAATAATAGTTTCATTTGAAGATTGGAGGCAAAAATATATGAAATATGGAGATATTGTTGTATATAAAAATCAGATTGGAACAGTAGTAAAAAGCGAAAATGATTTTAAGTTCCATCCATGCAATTATGGACGTTGTTATTTTAGCGAGTTAGATACGATCACAGATGCTGATGTAAGAGAAGCGACACCTGATGAAAAACTGGAATTAATAAGGGAAGAATTTACATGGGGCAAAGTGATTGATATACATTGTATTGGAGAATATCAGATTATAGAATACGAAAGCAAAACTGCACCTAAACATTTATGGCATACATATATTAATTATGCTGATACAAATAATTCTTATATGTCTTTAGACTCGGCATTAATTGGTTGTATTGGACGTAAATACGAAGGCGCAAATGGAAAGGCTGCAATGTATTTTGAGAAGATGATTGGATTAGAATAGATTTATTAGAAGATTGGAGAATAAAAATATGATTTGTTTAGATTGCGGAAATATGGATATTCGATATGATGAAAAAGAGAAATCATATCATTGTAATAATTGTGGTTCGAGAAATATTGGTACAAGAAAAGAAGGGTGTAAATATATGCTAGGAAATGGATTGTGTGGTAAAAATCCTGCATGTACGTCCTCTGGAGAATGTGAAGCACCATGTAGTTATTATGAAAAATAGTAGGAAACCAAGTTTTCATGTGAAATGAAAGGAAAATGTTATTATGGGTAAATATATGGATAATCCTAGTTTAGATGTGATGATTACCGCAATTGTTAACAAGGAAATGGAAGAATATAAATCAAAAATTTTAAATACAATTGATAATCATTTTAATAATCCTTATTGTGCAGCAACAGATACTGGCAAAGTGATGTATAAAAAAGAAATTATGGATTTGATAAATGGTATTGAAATCTAAGTTTACTTATGAATGAAAAGGAGAGAATAATATGAAAGAAGCATTAGAACGGCGATTAGCTGCAAAGAAGCGAGATTTGGAAAATCAACAAGAATATTTCAGAATTGATATGAAAAATATTGAACAATCAAATTATGAAGACAATGCCATTAACGCATTATTATATATGAAGAAACTGAAAACGGAAATTGCAGAGTTAGAGTTAGTGATGCAGTTGAAAAAGACAAATGGACTCTAAGTTTATTTTGAATGGAGAATAAAACATATGGAAAATAACAAAATTGAATTATATATTTATAATAAAGTGAATACAGAATTATATTTCGATGTATATGAAGGTTCTTATGGTGGAAAAAATAATTCTAGTATTTATTATGGCTTAAAAGATGAAAATTATTATGGCTTTAAAAATCGCATGAATAGTTGTGACATAGGAAAAGTGTTATATGATAACACGATTATTTTGATTGGTAGAGATGATAAAAAAGCTTCTGATATTTTCGCTACTTATTATTCAAAGCAGATAGAAAAACTACAAGATGAGATTACAAAATTACAAACGAAACAGAAGACTAATAAAGTATCATGGTTTAGAGATGGAGTAGGATGTTTTGAAGAAAAAGAAGTTGATTTTTAAACAAATGAAAAGAATTTTAACTTTCTTGTGATGATTGGAGGCAGAAAAATGGAAAATAGAAATTTTATTGAAACAGTAGTACATACAGCATTAACAAAAAGAGAGCTGATTGAATCAATCAATAAATCATTTCCCGATGAAGAGGTCGGTAATAACGGACAGATTGCACAGCTTACTACAACAATTATGTCAGATGGAACAAAAATGCAGAATATTTGCTTTGGTAAGATATTAAAAGCTTAGTGACAAGATGAAAGAAATTGCAAATAAGATTAAGCAATGTAAATAGTTATGGAAGGAGAATATAAAAATGAAATCAGTAGAAACATATTTGTATGATATACAAGATAAATTGTGTGATAAAATCGTGCATCATTGGGAAGATGACCAACGTTTTGCAAATCAAAGAGAAATGCAGCAATATAATTGTGGAATTGCTGAAGCAATGGAGATTATTAGGAATGTATTGGATGGACGTGAATTTAAGAGTCCATTATTGCAGTCAATGAAAGAATGATTTACTCGGAAGATTGGAAGAGGTGATACAATGACAAATATGACGCTAAAAGAATTAATAGAATATGAAAATGCATTGTGTAGTTTGCAACAAGAATATGAAGGCAAGTTAAATAAAATGTATGGAGAGCCTGATTCTACAAATAAAAAGAGAAGATTAACAATAATTTTAAATCTTATTATTGAAGAAAGGCAAAAAGTAAATCGTCAAAAATATAAACCAGTGTAAATGACGATTTCTTTTTATGATTCGGAGGTGTGATTATGCAAATATATTTTGAGGATGGAAAATTAATAAATTCTAAACTCCTTCCAATTATTCCTAATTTTATAATTAATGCAGAAGACGGAGTAACTTCATGCATTAATCAATTAGATGATATTAATAGTGTAAAACCATGTGCAATCATATATACGAATTCAATATTTGCTCTTAATGGAAAATATGCATGGAACAATAAAACAAAAATGCATGATATTTTTATTAGAAATAATGAAAATGGTTGTTTTGAAAGAATCTGTGATTTTACACCAAGAGAATTAAGAGAAGGTCACAATATTGGGAAAATGTATGTAACTGGTGAATTTAATTAAATAAAAATGAAAGAATTGTCTCTGCCTCTGATTTATATTGGAGGCGTTCTTGTGGATGTATGGGTGATATAGAAGAAACTAAACACACTAAACTAACATGGGTTATAAACAACGGGCAAAACCTTAGAAGCGATAATACAAGTGGTATTAGAGATGTTTTAAGAGCTAATGGAAAATGGGGGAGCAAGAATTACCTTTCAAAAGAAAACATATTGGCTGGCACTTTCGATGAAAAGAAAGATGCTGTTGCAGCAAGAAAAGAAGCCGAATATCACCTATACAGAGATTTTTTAAAATGGTATAATTGTAAATATGATAAATGAATTGCCAATAGAAATTTTGACAGTTATTTCATTATAAGAGAGAATGTTATAATGTAAAATATAAGAAAGGCTGTGATAAGAATAAGTAAATTGATACAGAGGATTAAATGGAATTTAGACGGATCAAATACATAAATGTATATGTATGGCGAAAATGATTTTGAATCTAATAAGGTAATGCAAGAGCCATTGGAAAAATTATATAGGTATGAGATGAGAGAAAAGGTTTATGAATGATCAGGTTTCGTAAGGTAACTGAAATTGAAAGCAGATGGGGAATTTGACAAGATGTTATAAAAGAAAAAATGAAAAATAACAATTTAATGGAGGTATAATATGTTAGTATCTGAATTAGTTGGGAAAAACAAAAATGAAATAACGTCAAAAGAACTTAGATACATGTTAAGGGAAAAGATTACAAAAGTATATTATTATAGTAATGAGAATGATTTTTTTACATTCTATTTTTATGAAGATGGTAGTATAACAAAACATGATGCAAAAGATGATATTGAATATCCAAGTAATGTAGAAGAAATGGAAGAATTAAAGAAAAAAGGATATAAAATAGAAGATGCAACTGATAAATATGCAGTATGGAATTAGTGGAGGTAAAATAAGGAGAAATAGAATGTATGTAGAGTATATTCGTTGTAAGAAAAGACTCCAAATGTGTAAATTTAGAAAGTGAATTTTTTGACACAGTATCAATAAATAAAAATGATATTGAGAAAAATAAAAAAGAGACATATGAGCCATAAGAATTGTTAAAACCAAATGAAAAATTGCTTTCTTGTTGAAAGCAAATCAAATATAGAAATAAGTATTAGAAGCAGAAATCAACTGCTTCTTTTTTGTTGCAAAAAATGAGGTGATGAATATGTGTAAACGACATGACAACACAAACAGATCAAGTGAATTTATCTGTTTAAGATGTCTTAGTAAAAATCAAGTTGGTGATAAAATGCGTAGACCGAATATGAGAGAAAAAGACCATGTAAAAAACTTGTGTTGTCTATGTACAAAGTTGCAAATGAGAACTAAAAATCTTGAAGTTAGGTGGTGTGATGATTTTGACGAGCGAATGGAATATGCAAAGAAAATTAAGTCAAAATATTATGATGAGAATAATGAGTTACTACCCGAATGGAAAACAGAGAATATGTATGTAGGAAAGAGAGGTTGATGAACATGTGTTACAAAATAGAAGTACAAAACAAAAATGCTGAAAAGCTTAATAGGAAGTTGGATGAGTTAAACGCACCACAGTTTTTAAGAGGTTACTTGAATGAATTGGAAAGTAAAAGTGGAGCGTTAAATTATTTAGTGGCAATTAAAGATTTTTTACAGTGGTTGATTGAAAGTAATATCATTAATAAAAAATCAATTTCTGAAATAGAAGTTTCTGATTTTAGTGACTTACGACCACAAAATATTAGTTCATACCTTAGATATAAAGAAACAAATGGAATGTCACCAACCACAACGGAAACAAGAAAGAATATTATAAAAAGTTTTATAAAAAATGTATATTCATATAGAGAATGTTTATTGAGAGAACTCTATAACAGTATGGAAGATTTTAGTAAACAAATAAAATATAAAGGAATATCTTCTAAAAACAACTTAACACAAAAACTTCCAACAGAAAATCAGCTTAATGATATGGAAGAAAAAATAATGTGGAAAAAGGATGAATGTGTAAGGAATAGAAATATTGCTATTTTTCGTGTCTTAAGAGGAACTGGAATAAGAGAGTCTGAACTTGCTGGCTTGGATTTATCAGATTTGCATTTAGATGAAAATAATGAATATATTGATCTTAATGATATGTCACATATTATGGTTTTACCAAAAGGATATCAAAGAGAAACTGAAAAAAGACCTGTGTATCTTACTGGATCTGCTCTGAAAGCATTAAGAGAATGGTTAGAGTATAGAAATACATTGGATAATATTGTAGACAAAGAAGCTGTGTTCGTAAATAAAAATGGTACACGTACAACAGAGAGAAATATCAAACAGATATTTGAGAATTATGGAAATGGTATTACTCCACATATGATGCGACATTATTATGCTAGTATAATGAACAGAAATGGAAATCTTGCATTTGTTCAGCAGCAGTTAGGACATAGTAGTGTGAATACAACAGTTAATAATTATGCTAATGGAGCAGTAGGAATGAAAGATGTGTTAAACAATATGTAACATACTATATGTAAAGGATAATACAAAGTTATTTTGTATCGTCCTTAATAAATAATTCGCATGGTGTACATTCTAATGCTTCGCATAACTTATTAATTGTATCAAGTCTAATATTGACTGTTTCTCCATTATAGATTTTGCTTACATTATTTGCGGATATCCCTGTTTGTTTAGAAAGCCAATATTGTGTTTTACCTTTTGCATCTAAAAGATTTTTTACATTAAGTTTATACATATAACACCTCTTCATATATTATTTATTTGTATTATAGTAAAAAATAATATATTAATCAATAATATATGTTGACATATATTATAATATAATGTATTATATAAAATATCAAAAGGAACAAACAGAGAAAGGAGGGCTAACAGATATGGAAATCAAGCGTGGTGAAATATATTTCGCTGATGTAACCAAATATAGTTCGAAAGGCTCTGAGCAGAGTGGTAGAAGACCAGTGTTAATATTGCAAAATAATATTGGTAATAAGTTTAGCCCTACCACTATCATAGCCATCATAACAACCAAATCAAAAAGAGAGTTGCCAACACATGTAGAAATACATAAGGATGGACTTAATGGACTAAAATACGATTCTGTTGTGGCATTAGAGCAGATTACAACAATTGATAAGGATAGGATTCAATTTAAAATTGGTGAATTATCAAACGAAGATAATCTAAAAGTTATGGAAGCGATGAAAATTAGTTTGGCTATGATATAAGGGAGAGGAGAGAATATCATGAAGACAGAAACATATGATTACACAAGTATAGATGAAGCCATTGAGAGGTTGCAGAAACTAAAAGCTGAAGGTAAAAATCCTAGAAATGTTGTTATCTTAACAATGGATTTTGACAACAACGTTTCATCAAAAAAACTTGCCACACCTGATGATGGGTGCTTATTAGTTAGAAAATCAAAAACAATAATTGTGAATGAGGATGAGTACATTCCTCATATGCAACTATTTAATGTCGAACAGGACATAAAAAATATTATTAAGAAGGGAATTATGCATGATATTTTGCTAAGATAATTTCTCGAATATTTGTTCGAATTTATATTGACACAAACACATGTTCGGAGTAATATAATGGAAAAGAAAATAAAAAATGCTTGACTAGCCAGCTACCAACTTTCTAGTCAAGCAACATACAAAATCTATTTCTTGGGGGAAAAAGACTAGTACGCATTTAAATTATACATATCAATTATATAAAAATCAATGCATTCGCAGAATTTTTCCAAATTTTAACAATTTAATAGTATTTTAATTTTTCTTTGGCATATCCAAAGGTTTATTAAAGTGCGTCAAAAATTAGAGAGGAGTGATTTTTTGTTTATTTTAACAGATGGAAAGAATTATGTCATGGAGAATCCTATGAAGTCAGGTGAGTATATGATAACAACTTCAAGTTCTATGGCAAAGGAATTTACTTACAAACAGGCGAGGTCATTAGTACAGAACAGCAGAAAGAAGTATTCATGGATTAAGAAATATAATCTTATTGATGTGGATACGGGGCAGAAGTCTGATAAATCTCTTTATTATAGAGGAAACGCAAATGTTTATATAGGAGATGAAAGTAATTTTGACTATGCCTTATTAGATAAGATTAATTCAGAAGCTAATTCCATTTTAGGATTAGCAGGTTGGGACGACAACCAACTGATTACATATAAGAATTTATTAAATACAGAATTGTCAAAGTGTGATAGTGCAGAAAGTGATATTAATCATGCTTTGGAAAAATATAAGAAGATACATAATGGTAAGAAGCCACAAGCTCATAAGGTAGCAAAGATAGGATATTTACTTGATGATATTCGAGATAAACATAAGAGAATAAAGCAGTGTATAAGGTATGTTCAAGTTATGCAAGATGCAATATCTAAAGGATATAACATTGAAAAGATAAAATTAGAACTCAGTAAGGTTACTAGCGATGATTATAAAGGTAGAACGGAATATTGGAAAATGGCTAATGATATATTGGAGGATTAATTATGGTGATATGTAGAAACTGTTTAATTCCTATGGTAGAGACTATGAGCTTTCAACCAGGAGAAAGAAATCGACATGATAGATATTGTAAGTGTCCAAAATGTAAAAGAGAAACTAAACATATTAAAGTTATGAATTCTGAATTGTCTTTCGGGGAATATATGAATAAAGAAATTCAAAAGGCGGGTAGAAGAAATGATTAATGAAGAGATGATGAGGGTTATTAACAATAATCCTGAAATGATGAAAATTATTAATGATTATTCAGACAACGAAAACAAAAAATTGAAAAGAATATGTCATAAGATTTGGCATGGAAAAGTTGAAGTCAGTGAATACGATGATTTATATGAGGTGGCAATGGATTGTCTTATGGAAGCAGTAGTCTCATTTGATCAAAATAAATCTCGATTTGAAACTTTTCTGACGGGTAATATTGCAAGAAAAACAAGTACTTGGATGCGAGATAATAAATATAGACTAAAGCGTCAGAATCTCTTAAGGGATGAAAATGGAAAATTAATTCTTGATGATGAGGGTAAACCACAAATTATTATGAATATTTCATTAGATGTTAATACAGATGAGGTGAAAAGTATTAAAGAGAATTTACCTTCAAGAGAGAATATAGAAAGAGAAATATTCACAGAAGAATATACCGACAAGGTTGAGTTATATTTACAGCAATTACCACGAAAACAGGAAAGAGTGGCGAGGCTATTATCTCAACAATATACAAAAGATGAGATATTGAAAATATTACATATAACCGCAAATGAATACAATGATTGTTTGTCAGGGTTACGATCTTATAAAAATGTTGCCATATTAATGTAGTTAAAGAAGGGAGAAAAATATATGTTAATGCCAGTAAAACCAGTTAGACCACAAACACTTACATTGAAGTCATATTTAGACAAGTTTAAAGAAGGTGATGTAAAGGGTGACGCAGATACTCAAAGAGCAATGGGCTGTTATACAGATAGAATGTTTAATGAACTTGTTGTATCTGTTCTTATAGGAGAATATATTCCACCTTTAATTTTAGGAGAAACGTCAAATTATTCAGAAAGTTATGTTGAAGATGGCTTACAGAGAACAACTGCATTATCTATGTTTAGATATGGTAATAAAGCTGTTAGCAAAGATATTACTGACAGTGAAATTGCTTATCAAGTTAAAGTTAAGGATAAAAATGGAAATTATAAACTTGATGGTAATGATAATTTTATAAAAGAGTGGGAAGTATGTGATATAAAAAATAAAACTTATAGTCAGTTGCCAGAAGAGTTAAAGATGAAATTTGATGAGTACCAGATAGGATTAGCAGTTCATCCTGATTCAACTAAAGAAGATATATCCAGAAGAATTCGTATATATAACGAACATGAAAATATGAAAGCAGCTCAAAGAGCACTTACATATATTCCTACATATGCAAAAAATATAAAGAAAATAATATCTAACAACAGATTTTATAAGGATTGTATTGAATATTCTGATAAGGAATTCACTAATGGATTATATGAAAAAATACTTTGTGAAACGGATATGATTATTTACCATCTTGATGAATGGCAATCAGTAGTTAAAACAATGGGTATGTATATTGAAGATAATGCAAGTGAAGAAGAGTTTGAAAAAATAAATGCTTTAGCAACTAGATTATATAACATTTTAGGAGATGATAAGTATAAAAATCTCTTTAGTAAGAAAAATACATATTTATGGACAGCATTATTTGAGAAATTCACAAAATATAATTTTGAAGATTGTATGTTCATCAATTTTTTGAAAGAATTTAATGAGATTTTAGGTGATAAGAGAATTGATGGTTATGACATAAGTTTCAATGAATATGATAAAAAGAAGAGAACTAAAGATAAGAAAGTCGTTAAGACAAAACTTGACATGCTTGAAAAACTCATGAAGGAATATTTACATATAACAGATGTAACAGAAGATAAGAATGAAGCTACATATAATAAGGGAGAAACACATTCAGAAGTTAGTGAAAACACAACTGAAACAGAGAATAATATAGAGTCTTCTGATAATAAGGTAACAAATGATAATAAATCTGAGCAAAAGACGGGTTGTGATGATGAAATATTATCGTTTGTTAAAGAAAATATCAGCTCAGAATTAACAACTGAAGATGTTGAGTTATATGCAAATTGTGTAGATGATTGTTTCGATAAGTATGAAATTAGTATTACATCACCTTTATATAAAAATTGTTATGTTGCTTTAATTGCACTTATGACATATGCAGCAAATAAAGATAAAGATGAAGAGTTTGAAGAGTGGATTCAAAATTATAAAGACAGAACTAATTTTAGTCCTTCTCAGAAAATTAATTATACATATATGAAGCGTAGCTTTGATGATTACTTAGCAAATAGAGTAAAGGAGGAAATCGTAAATGCCTGATATAACTATGTGTACAAGCTCAACTTGTCAGAATAGGGAACAATGTTATAGAGCTATGGCAAAGCCTGATAAATATCAATCATATGCTGATTTTACCAAGCTCTGTGCTGAGAAAGATTATCAGTGTATGTGGGTAATTAAGGATGGAGATGTTCTTATAAGTGATGTAGATAATATTATGGCGAGGTGTTGATATGAACAAGGAAGAATTAAGAGAAGAGTTACAAAATTATTCTAAATCAAAGCTTGTTGAGATGTGTATTAAGTTGCTTGAAGAGAAAGAGTTGTCTCAGAAAGCTGCGACCTATGATGAACTATTAGAAATGGAATGGGACAGTAAGTAATTAGAGAATAACACAAAGAGTAAAATTCTTTGGATTATGAGGTGAAAAGGATGTTTAAAAGAAAAACAAAACTTGAAAAAGTACTAGATAAGAGAATAAATTATGTGACATTTAGAGATTTTTTATCATCGTTATCACATAAGGAATTACATATCTTGGCAGAAGAAATAATCTGGAAAGATTATGATGGATATAATGGTTCATCTTGTTATATGGAACAAAATCATTATGACTTAATGGATAGATGGCAAAAAGAATTTTATATAGAGGAAAGAGAGTATTTATTGCCATATTAATGTTAGGTTTCATAGGAAGAAAGGTGAAAAGATGCAAATAAATATTAGTTATACATTATATACAGACGGTGATTACAATTTAAGGGATGTCGAAGATTTTGGCTGTACTAATAGAGATATAGTAGTTGATGATTTTGAATATTATGATTATGTTGGTTCTATGGAATTTAAATATGAAGAGGAGTGGCGTTGTAAAAGAGAAGCAAAAGATTTTCTTTGGAGATTTTTATGTGATGGAATTCATATATCTTATACACATCCTTGGTTGCTTAAAGATTTTTATGATATTATGGAATATTTAGAAAATGTTATCAATGAATATCAAGAGGGAATATCTGTAGCAAAAAGGCAAATAACAGGTAATTATGAAGGTACTGAAATTAAAATAGAAATATCACAGTAAAGTTCGATTTCTTTGGAAAATGAAAGGAGATTTTATATGGGTGTATCATGTGATATTTGTAAATATGGATGTGAACATGATTATGTGAAAAATAATTATTATTGTTCAAATAAGAACAGTTGCCATCCAATAGCAGATTCCCCAATTGTTAAGAATTGTAGATATGGAGAAATAGACCAATGGAAATATGATTTTAAATATAAACCAAATAAGAGTGATAAAAATGTATCGAAAAAACTTATGTATGAAGAATTGAAGAAGATTCTTTTTGGAATTAAGTTAAAAGATATTGATACTATTATGAAAGAAATTAATGAACTACAAGATAAAATTACATCATACAGAGAACCATATAAATGTGAAACTTGTGCGGTTAAAGAGTGCGATGTATATGCATTAGGTTGTAGAGATTGTAGTGGTTGGAAGTAGTAAGAAAACTTCGTTCCTTTGGATTATAAACGGAGAATATAACAGTAGAAACAATTAACAAAAAATAAATATAAGAAAGAAGAGGTACAAAACATGGATGGATTTATGATGTTTAAGAAGGCTTTACAGAAGCACTTCGATGAAATGCAGAAAGAGGCAACACATTTATTTGAGGTAAATGTAGACAAAGATGAATTATGGAATACATATCTTGATAGCTTCCCTGCTGGTACAAATGAGATTTTTAGAGAGCGTAGGGAGCATGATTGCAGTTGTTGTAGACAGTTTATTAAGAATATTGGTTCTGCTATCACTATCAAGGATAACCAGATTCATACGATTTGGGAACTGAATCTTGGTGACACAACATATCAGCCAGTATGTGATGCACTTGATACTTTTGTAAAAGCTCATACAGTTACAGATATTTATACAACCAAGTTCCCTAAGATTGGTACAGATTTTAACTTTGAGGAAATTAATGGAAAGTCTCATCAGTGGGATCATTTATTCTTAGAACTTCCAAGCAAATTCGTAAATAGAAGTAGTCGTTCAAACGAGGAAGTTAAGGGACAGTTCAGAGACACAAGAAATGTATTTAAGCGTTCTCTTGATGAGATTACTATGGAAGCACTTGATACAATTCTTGAACTTATCAATTCAAATACACTTTATAAGGGCGAAGAGTGGAAAGGTGTACTCACAGAGTTCAAGAAGTATAAGAAGGAATATGATAAGCTGACTTCTGATACTGAAAAGGATTTATATGCTTGGGAGAAGTCGGTAACAGCAGGTATGGCTATCGGTAGAATTAGAAATCATTCTATTGGAACACTTCTTATTAATGTAAGTGAGGATATGGATCTTGACACAGCAGTTAAGAAGTATGAGCAGATTGTCGCTCCAAGTAATTATAAGCGTCCAAAGGCTATTTTTACAAAGAAGATGCTTGAGGACGCAAAGAAGACCATTACAGAACTTGGATATATGGATTCATTACAGAGAAGATTTGCTAATCTGAATGATATTACTGTAAATAATGTATTGTTCTCAAATAAGAGTGCTGCAAGAAGAATGATTGGTGCAGATGATATTTTCGGTCAGATGGAGAAGGATGTTGCTGTAAACCCTAAGAAGTTCTCAAAAGTTGAAGAAATTTCAACACAGGATTTTATTGACAAAGTACTTCCAACTGCAAAGGAGATTGAAGCTTTTGTAGAGAATAAACATGAGAAGAACTTTGTTTCTATGATTGCACCAGTTAATCCAGATGCTAAGACAATGTTTAAGTGGAATAATGGATTATCTTGGGCTTATTCAGGAAATATTACCGACTCTGATATGAAACAGAATGTTAAAGCGGCTGGTGGCAATGTTGATGGTGTTCTTAGATTTTCTATTATGTGGAACGAAGATGGTCATGATAATTACGATCTTGATGCACATTGTATTGAGCCAGATAAGAATGAAATTTTCTTTAGAAATTGTAGAAAGCCAAGTGTTTCAAGAATGGGTGGTCAGTTAGATGTTGATATTGTTCATCCAGATGGAAAGGTTGCAGTAGAGAATATTACTTGGGAAGACCTGTCAAGAATGAAACCAGGTGTTTATAAGTTCTTTGTACACCAGTATTCAGGAAGCGTAAGGCATGGATTTAGAGCTGAGATTGAATTTAATGGAGAAATTTACAAGTTTGATTACGATAAGTCAATGAGAACTGATGAAAAGGTTCAGGTTGCAGAAGTAACACTCGATGAGAATGGAAACTTCTCAATTAAGGAAAAATTAGCAGGAAATTCATCTATTTCAAGCCGTGAGATTTGGGGTGTAAATACAAATCAGTTCGTTCCTGTATCAGTAATCAGTTATAGTCCAAACTATTTTGACGAGCAGGACGGAATTGGTCACAGACATTTATTCTTCTTCCTGAAGGATTGTGTAAACAACGAAAGTCCTAATGGCTATTACAATGAGTTCTTAAAGAGTGACCTTGAAAAGCACAAGAGAGTATTTGAGGCTTTAGGTGCTAAGTGTCATGTAGAAGATACTGATGATCAGCTTTCAGGAATTGGATTCTCTATGACAAAGAGAGCAGATTTAGTTGTTAAGGTTAAGGGTGCAACAGAGCGTGTAATGAAGATTAAGTTTTAATTAGAAAAGGAGATTATTATTATGACAAACAACGAATTATTTATCAATGCAACAAGAGCAAACTATCAGTTCCCATTCAGAGGAATGATTAACGTAATTGATTTGTGGGCGTTATCTCTCACAAATTTGGACTCAGTATTTAAGACACTCAATGCGGAAGCAAAGAAGTCAGAGGAAGAAAGTCTTCTGAATACCAAATCAAAGGAAGATGAGGAGATTTCTAACAAGATTGAAATTGTCAAGTATATTGTTGGTGTGAAGTTGGATGAGAAAAAGAAGAGAGAAGACGCTAAGAAAAATGCTGAGATGAGACAGAGATTGCTTGAAATCAAGGCTAAGAGACAGGATGCGGCACTTGAAAATATGTCTGATGAGGAGCTGGATAAGGCACTTGCAGAATTAAGTGAGTAATTGTTATGGATATACCATATATAGTATTAGAAACGAGTAATATATACTATATATGGTATATATTTTACATTAGAATGAATCGCACATTTCATGCGGAATTTTGGAGGTTAAGACAGTGATAATTGAACAGATTAAGGACAAATTAAAATCAAAAGAGTATGACTTCCTGAGAACAGATAAGAATTTGGGTAACAATATCATTATCTTAACTCTTGGTGGAAGTCATGCATATGGAACAAATAATGAAGGTAGTGATTTAGATATTCGTGGTTGTGCATTGAATAGTAAAATGCAGATTCTCACTAATGAGAATTTTGAGCAATTTGTAAACAATGAAACAGATACCACGATTTATGCATTTAATAAATTGGTTGCATTATTGAGTAACACCAATCCTAATACAATAGAAATGCTTGGAAATAAGCCTGAACATTACTTTTATGTATCACCTATTGGTCAGGAGTTAATTGATAATGCACATTTATTTTTATCAAAGAGAGCTTGCCATTCGTTTGGCGGTTATGCTAATCAGCAGTTATACAGATTAAATCAGAAAGCTGCACATCAGATGTCGCAGTCTGAATTAGAGAAACATATTCTAAAGACTCTTGAATTTATGCAGACTGACTTCACAAAGAAATATACACCATATGAAGATGATTCTATGAAATTATATATTGATAAAGCTGTGCAGGAAGGTTATGACACAGAGATATTTATGGATGTAAAATTACATCATTACCCATTAAGAGATTATTGTTCTATGTGGAATGAACTTCAGAACACAGTTCGTCAGTATGGCAAGATTGGTAAAAGAAATGAGAAAGCAATTGAGCATGGTAAGATTGCAAAACATTCAATGCATCTCATTCGACTTTATATGATGTGCTTAGATATTCTTGAAAAAGAGAGAATAATCACATATAGAGAAGATGAGCATGATTTGCTTATGGACATTCGTAATGGTAAGTATTTGGATAGCAACGATCAGCCAATCCCAGAATTCTTTGAAATGGTAAATGATTATGAAAAGAGATTGGATTATGCGAAGAAAAACACAAGTCTTCCTGATAATCCTAATTATAAGGCTATCAATGAATTTGTTGCTAGTGTAAATGAAAGGGTGGTAAAAGGTGAAATCTAATCTAAAAATTGAAATTCCATCTGGTGCAAATGAAATTATTCATAGTTTACAAAATAATGGATATGAAGCTTTCTTAGTCGGAGGATGTGTTAGAGATAGTATTCTTGGCAGACCAATTCACGATTATGACATTACAACTTCTGCCACACCAGATGAAATGATGGAAGTATTCAAGGACAAGAGAATTATTGAAACTGGTTTGCAACATGGAACTATTACCATTGTAATTGACGGTGAAGGATATGAATGTACAACTTACAGAATTGATGGTAATTACTCAGATAGTCGTAGACCTGATAGCGCAACATTTACACGAAGTCTTAAAGAAGATTTAAAGCGTAGAGATTTTACAATCAATGCGATGGCATACAATGATGAAGTTGGTCTTGTAGATCCGTTTAATGGCATGGAAGATATTGAGCATTATAAAATCAGATGTGTTGGTAGAGCAGAGGATAGATTTTCAGAAGATGCTTTAAGAATTTTACGTGCTATTCGGTTTGCCTCACAGTTGGGATTTGTCCTTGAACCTGATACAGATTGGCATATTTCTAAAATGTATAAGAATTTGGAGAATATATCTATTGAAAGGATCAATAGTGAGTTCTGTAAAATTGCTGCATCGAGTGATTTCTGTGTACAAATGGTCTTATATCACGAAGTATTCTCGTTGTTCATTCCTGAAATTAAAGATATGTTTGGTTTTCAACAGAATAATCCATATCACTTGTATGATGTATGGAATCATACCGTACATGCAATAGAATATTGTGAATCCGATAATTTAGTAACAAGATTGGCTGTATTCTTTCATGATATAGGAAAGCCACATTGTTATCAAGATGACGAGGATAGTATTAGACATTTTAAAGGTCATGGAAGAGTCGGTGCTGATATGACTGATAAAATAATGAAGCGATTAAGATTTGATAATGACACAAGAGAGAAAGTTGTTGAATTAGTTTATTATCATGATGCTACTTTTGAGGTTGGAAAGAAATATGTCAAGAGATGGCTTAATAAAATTGGAGAAGAACAGTTCAGAAGGTTATTAAATGTTCGTAGAGCTGATATTAAAGCACAAGCAGACATTAATCAGGAAACAAGATTACAGAAGATGGATAACATCGAATATATTTTAGAAGAAGTCTTACAGGATGATGAATGTTTTTCTCTAAAGGATTTAGCAGTTAATGGTAAGGATGTAATGGATACAATGCTCATTAAAAGTGGGAAAGAAGTTGGCTACTGGCTCAATGAAATCTTAACTCGTGTAATAGATGGAAGATTAAAAAATGATAGAGAAGATCTTATTTATTGGATGACTGGTATTACAGATGGTTGGATTAAATATTAAAGTGAGGTGAAATGGATGGATATTATAGAAGAAATTTTGGACAAGTATTTTGATGAAGAACATGAATATTATCATCGTTACAGAGAAGATGAAGAAAATTATTATGATGTCGTGGACGAGTTAAAGCAGGAATTAACTAAGAAGAACATTTCTTTTAAGTTGGATGTTACAGACGCATTTGATTCTCATGGTTATGAGTGTTCTGTTTTATCAATCGCTTATATTAAACCAAATAATAATTGGGGTTCTATCGAATTGGAAACAGTTTTATTAGAAAGTATGTAAAGAATAATCATATATAGAAATTTCTATCTTGGCGATTCAGCCAAATTTTCCAAATAAAAGTAACAAGAAATATTTTTTTCTTATGGTTTTTAGCAGACGTGCTAATTCCATAGGATTTTACAACAAAATAATTAAGAAGAAAGGAATTAAGCAGTAACTCCTAGGTAATTATGGTTACGTAACCTCTGTAAAATAGTGTATTTTGACAGAGAATAATGAAAAAAATAATTCTCAAGGGCTAAGAGTATTAAGTTTATTTGATGGAATCTCTTGCGGAAGAGTTGCATTAGATAAAGCCAATATTTCGGTCAGTGAGTATAACGCATTTGAAATTGAGGAGAATGCAATCAAAATCAGTAGATATAATTATCCTGAGATCAAAAGATACGGTGACGTATTTTCTACCGACTTCAAGGATTTTAATAGAGTCGATCTATTAATGGGTGGTTCACCTTGCCAGTTCTGGTCTAAAGCCAAGTGTAGCAAAACAGCAAAATTGAAGAGAGAAATTGATACAGAAGGCGAAGGTTGGAAACTTTTTCAGAAATTTGTAGAAGCAAAGAATAACACAAATCCAACATATTTCTTATATGAAAATAACTATGGAATGGCTGATGAGATTCAAGACGCTATTAGTGAGGAATTGGGTGTACAACCAATCATGATTGATAGTCAGTTATTATCAGCTCAGAGAAGAAAACGTTTGTATTGGACGAACATACCAAATATCACACTTCCTGATGATAAAGGATTATTAGTGAAAGATGTTATCTGTGATGATCCAGATTTAGTCAAATACTTTGATGACAGAATCAGGAACACAATGATTAAGTGTGAGAATTACATAAAATATGATCTTGGTGGCAAAGGTCATTATTCGCAGCAGGACAGGCTGTACTTTTTAGATAAGAAAGCTCCAACAGTGCCACGTTGCAGAACAGAAACAAAATTTAATGTTTGGCTTGGTGGAGAAAAATATAAAAAGACATGTCCATTAGAGATTGAACGACTTCAGACACTTCCAGACAATTATACGGAGTTTGGAATGGATGAGAGTGGCAATGTAAAAGCAATGCCTAAGACAAGAAGGTTTGAAGCAATTGGCAACGGATGGACTGTTGATGTTATAGCACATATTTTTAGTTTACGAAGTTGTAACATAGAATAACATAACAGGAAGGAGTAAGAGGTTTGGTATACCGAAAACGCAGCGTTTACTCCTGATACATAATGATAATAAATAGAGTCTGGCAGATGCCAAATAGTAACACATTTTCAATTAAGCCAATCAAAGAGCTGATTGAGAAATATGCAATAGGTAAAATTGTTGATCCATTTGCAAATAGCAATAAATTAGCGACAGTAACAAATGACCTAGATACACAATATGATACTGATTACCATATGGATGCATTGGATTTCTTAAAGATATTCGATGATAACTCAGTAGATACAGTGTTATATGATCCACCATACTCGCCACGACAGGTAAGCGAATGTTACAAAAATCTTGGACAGACAGTAAATATGCAGACAACACAAGCTTCATATTGGTCTAAACAGAAGGAACAGATAGGAAGAATTGTAAAGAAAAATGGCATTGTAATTACTTGTAGCTGGAATAGTGGTGGCATTGGTAAGAAGTATGGGTTTGAAATTCAGGAAATTTTACTTGTTCCTCATGGTGGTTGGCACAATGATACGATTGTTGTGGTTGAGAAGAAGATTGAGTAGAGAATAACATAATATGAAGTTCGCAGGAAAGCGGAATTTCTTCTGAGTTTTCAGAGAATAAATACATATAAAAATAAAGAAAAGAGGTAACAAAATGAGTAAAACACTAATTGTAATTGATATGCAGAATGATTTTATTGATGGTTCACTTGGTACAAAGGAAGCACAGGCAATTGTATTGAATGTAGCAAAGAAAATTAAGGAGTATAAGGATCGTGGAGATAAAATCATCTTCACTAGAGATACACATGATACAAATTATCTCAATACACCAGAAGGAAAGAAACTTCCAGTAGAACATTGTATCTATGGTACTCATGGTTGGAAAATTGCAGACGGATTAGAAGTAGAGAATTGTTATTATGTTGATAAACCTACATTTGGATGGACGCATTGGAATGATTTAATTTTTGAAGATGATATAGAACTTGTTGGACTCTGTACAGACATTTGTGTAGTGTCAAATGCTTTAATCTTAAAGGCAATGTTCCCTAATGCAGATATTACAGTAGATGCAAGCTGTTGTGCAGGTGTCACACCTGATACTCACAATGCTGCATTAGCAACTATGAAGATGTGTCAGATCGAAGTGATTGGAGAGTAGAATATGATTAAAATTAATGGCGAAATTGTAACAATCAACAAGTTTCCAGATGGAACACCAAGAGTAAATATTGATATAAACAACATTGAGGAAGACTCTTATGATGGCTCTCCTTGTATTTGGATTGAATGGATTTATGAGAGTAACGATGAGATATTTTATCTGATGTTAGTAAAGAAACATCTTGAAAAATTTTTTACTAATGTGGATTATTATTTGTCTCTTCCATATATTCCTAATGCACGAATGGATAGAGTAAAAAATGATGATGAAGTATTCACATTGAAGTATTTTTGCGATTTTATCAATTGGTTAGGATTTTCATCAGTTTATGTTTTAGATGCTCATAGCGATGTTTCTACTGCATTACTCAATAATTGTGTAAAAGAAAATCCAAAAGAGTATGTTGATAAAGCTATTTCAAAGATTGGTATGAGAAATCTTGTACTTTATTTCCCAGATGCAGGTGCAGCTAAGAGATATTCAGATTTATTCCCTGAGTTACCGTATTGTTATGGTGAAAAGAAGAGAGATTGGAAGACTGGTAAAATCCTTGGATTAGACATTAGAACAAATGGTATTGATTTGAAGGATAAAGCTGTGTTAATGATTGATGATATTATCGCATATGGCGGTTCACTTTATTATAGCGCAGAAGAATTAAAGAAACATGGTGTAACTGAGATTTATGCGTATGCAACACATACAGAGAATTCAATTCTTGATAAAGAAAAAGGAACGTTGATCAAGTCTTTGGAGAATAATACAGTGAACAGATTATTTACGACAAACAGTTTATTTAATGGTAGTCATGAAAAAATTACAGTTATGGAGGTTTAAAATTATGGATAACACAATGGCTTTATTATTATCAGATACTTATAAACAGTGTCATGATCGCATGTACCCAAATGGTTTGACTAAATTGGTGTCGTATTGGGTGCCTAGAAAATCAATGTTAGAGAATCAGAATGAAATGGTTTTCTTTGGATTACAGGCATTTATCAAAGAATATTTAATGGGATATTTTCAGAAAAATTTCTTCGATTTATCGGAAGATGAGATGCTAACTCTTTATACAGATTCGATGGACGTACAGATTGGTAGAGACAACTATGATTTAGATAAAATTGTAGAGCTTCACAGATTAAGATATTTACCACTTGAGATTAGAGCATTGCCAGAAGGCACACTTGTTCCTATGGGTGTTCCTTGTATTGAGATTACAAATACGGATGATAAATTTGCTTGGCTTGTTCAGTGGATCGAATGTATTCTTCAGGTAGAATTATGGAAACCTTGTTGTCATGCAACTATTGGTCATATGTATCGTGAGATTGCAGATTATTGGTATAACAAGACAACAGACGGATTGCCTGGAAATATGGCTTGTGCAGATTTTGGCATGAGAGGAATGTCTTGTATGGATGAAGCTACAAGATGTTCGGCATCATGGTTGCTTTCATTTAATAAGACATCTACAATTCCAGCAATTAATTATATTGATAGATATTACAATGCCGATTGTAAGAATAATGGTATTGGAATCGGTGCTGTCTCAACTGAGCATTCTGTAATGGGTGCTAATTTCTCAATTGATGGAGATGAGATTACGTTCGTTAAGAGACTTTTAACAGAGTTATATCCAAATACATCATTTAGTATGGTTTCAGATACTTATGATTATTGGAATATGGTAAATAATATTCTTCCACAGTGTAAAGAAGAGATTATGAATCATAATGGAAAGCTCTTGGTTCGTCCTGATAGTGGTGATATTGTAGAGATTTCAGTTAAGACAGTTGAAAGGTTATGGGAGATTTTTGGTGGTTCTGTAAATAGTAAAGGTTATAAGGTATTAGATCCGCATATCGGTATTATTTATGGTGATGGCTGCACACTTTCTAATGTAGAAACTATTTGGAAAGAATTAGAAAAGCGTGGTTTCGCAGCTAATAATATTGCTTATGGTGTAGGAGCTTTTTGTTTCACTGCAATCGTTGAAAACGGCAAGATGATTGTTGTTACAAGAGATACTTTTGGCATTGCAATGAAGGCTACATATGGAGTAATTGATGGCAAAAAGTTAATGATTTTCAAAGATCCTAAGACAGATACGAGCCACTTAAAGAAATCTCATAAAGGATGTTGTAGAGTATACGATGATAACGGTGAATTAAAGTGTCAAGATCAGTTACTTGAAATGAGTGATAACAGTTTACTTACTACCGTATTTAAAGATGGAGAATTAGTAAGAGAAGACACATTTGCGGATATCAGAAACAGAATGTACGGAGGTAAGTAATGATTAAAATAATTGATGGAGACTTGCTTACTTCGAACACTGATATTATTGCACACCAGGTTAATTGCAAAGGTGCTTTTAATTCTGGTGTTGCAAAAGCAATCCGTGATTATGATGTGCAAGTATATAAAGATTATCATAGTTTTTGTTCAATTAATACACCTGAACAATTATTGGGTTCTGTTAGATATTTTCAGTCTAATATTGACGCAAGAATATATGCAAATTTATTTGCACAAAAATCATATGGCTATGACGGAAAACAGTATACAGATATTAATGCTTTAAAAAAATGTTTTGAAAATTTGAAATCATATGCAGTTTTGGAAAATATGAGTATTGCAATGCCATATAAAATTGGATGTGTTCGTGGCGGTGCAAATTGGGAGGAAGTACATCAAATGATAGAGAATATTTTTTGTGATTGCAATGTTGAATTATGGAGGCTTGACAAAGGATGATAAATGAATTTAGAGGTAAATATTATTTTTTAAGCAACTTTTATTCTTCTCCTGTTACATATGAAGGACTTACATATTTGAATAATGAAGCCGCTTTTCAATCAGCAAAAACTTTTTCAAATAGAGAATGTTTCACGAATTTAGATCCATCATCTGCAAAGAAACTTGGTAGAAGAGTTCAGCTTCGATCTGATTGGGAAGAGGCGAAGTACAACGTTATGTACGAAATTGTAAAAGCGAAATTTACTCAAAATTTAGACCTCAAAACAAAGTTACTTGAGACTGATAATCAGCATCTCGAAGAAGGTAATACTTGGGGTGATAAAATTTGGGGAACTGTGAATGGTGTTGGAGAAAATAATTTAGGAAAAATTCTTATGAGAGTTAGAGAGGAGATTAGACATGAGTAATTTTGATGTAAAGAAAGCAACTAATGATTGCGTTCAGTGGATTAAGGATTTCTTTGAGAAGAATGGTAAAGATTGTATGGCAGTCGTTGGTATCTCAGGTGGTAAGGATTCAAGCGTTGTGGCAGCATTATGTGTAGAAGCTCTTGGTAAGGATAGAGTTTTTGGTGTATTAATGCCACAGGGAGAACAGCCAGATATTGATTATTCTCTAATGCTTGTAGACCATCTTGGAATCGACAGTTGTGTTGTAAATATAGGCAATACAGTTCGCACTTTAAAGCATGAGATTAAACCACAGTTGGGAGATCATTGGTCAAAACAGACTTCTACAAATCTTCCTGCTCGTATTCGTATGACTACACTTTATGCAGTATCGCAGACAGTAAATGGTCGTGTCGCTAATACGTGTAATCTTTCCGAAACATTACTATCTTGGGAAACCAGATGGGGTGATGCAGTTGGAGATTTTGCACCAATTAGCGACTTAACAGTAGAAGAAGTGAAAGCTATTGGATATGAACTTGGATTGCCAAATGAATTAATCGAAAAGATTCCGTCTGATGGACTGTGCGGAAGTACAGATGAAGATGCATTGGGATTTAAATACTCTGTTATGGATAGATATATTAGAACAGGTGAGATTGACGACAAAGATATTAAAAAGAAAATTGATAATCGAGTAGAAAAATATCGGTTTAAGAGAATGCCTATTCCTTATTATAAAACAGGTATGGAAAGATATGTAGACTAAAATGGCAGAAGACTTAACTAATTTACAATTTGGAAAATTAACAGTCATCAAACGTGGAGACAACGATAAAAGTGGACATGTGAGATGGTGGTGTAAATGTGGCTGTGGCAACCCTAAATTGATTTTAGTTGCCGCAGGACATTTAAAATCAGGACATAATCAATCATGTGGATGTATAAGAAGAGATAATATTAAATCACAAAAGAATTTAGAAGGAAAAAGATTTGGAAAATTAATTGTAAAAGAATTTCTTGGTATAAAAAATCATAGATCATTATGGAGTTGTGATTGTGATTGTGGTAAGAAAATTAACGCTTTATCATCGTCTTTAACTTCTGGAAAACTTAAGTCATGTGGATGTTTATCTTCTGTAGCTGAGTTCGAATTAAGCCAGTTCTTAACAGATGAACAAATTATATTTGATACGCAATATAAGTTTGATGATTGTAAATATAAAAGAAGATTGCCATTCGATTTTGCAATTTTTCATCCACAAAATAAGAAACTCTTATTTTTAATTGAACTACATGGAGAACAGCATTATTTTCCGTTTACATTCAATAGTGAGTCTGATATGCAAAAGAAGGAAAATTTTTTGCATAGAAAACATTTGGATAAATTAAAAGAAGATTATTGTAGTGGAAATAATATTCCATTGTTAATTATTAGATATACAAATTTTCAAACAAAAGAAAAAATTGTAAAAGGGTTTTATGAAAAGCTCTTGCAAAAGAATATTACATTTGATGATTATATATTTTCATCAAAACAAATAAAGGATGATTTACAAGTAAAGCATAAACGTGTTTATAAAAGAAAAGTAGTCCAAATAGACATACCCAACAAGAATATTATAAGAGAATATAATAGTATAGAAGAGGCATATAAGATAACTGGAATATCATCTGGACAGATTTCGGATTGTTGTAAGGGTAATTGTAAAACAGCAGGTGGATATGCTTGGGCATATAATAACGGAAACGTTAATATTGAAGAAGTAATTAAACGTGCAACAATTCCAAATAGAACAAATGCAGTTGTGATTTTTCAAAAAGATAAAAATGGAAATATTATAAAAGAGTGGCAAAGTATAACAGAAGCAGCACATTCTTTGGGAGTAAGTCATCAAGGTATTCAAGCGTGTTGTTCAGGAAAGCAGAAAACTTGTAAAGGATTTGTTTGGAATTATAAGCAAGATTGATTCAATGCATGAGAAAAATCTGTTTAAATTACAGCCAATGCCAAGTTTTGTGTATCAAGTGTAAATGAGATGCTATATATAGTGTTTATAGAAAATATAGACGCTACATATAGTGATATTTTTACCAAGAAATAGATTCTTTGAGGTGAAAAATATGGGAAAAGTGATAAATGACTATGAAATCAAGGAAATTGCCTTAAATCCAGCATATATGACAAACGATGACCTTGAAAGCCTTAAAAATCAAGGGTTTCGTGTACGTTGGATGAGAGAGGACGAAGGAAACGATAAAAATATATTTACGATAACAGTTGATGAAAACTAATAAACATAGATTTCTTTTGGAGAATATATTAGCAGGAGGTGATACGATGAGGAATATTCAGATAAACGACAAAGTAATAATAAAAAGTTCCTGTAATAGTAAGGGACAAACTGGATTTGTTATAGATACATATAATGTAGGCACACAGAAATATGTTATGGTTCAGTTAAAGGATAGAAAGCAAGGATATAACGTTTTATCGGTAGAAAAAGTTGAAAGTGAGGATAATAGAATGACAGGATTTAGTAAAGTTGCAATTGTAAATTTAGTAGATGGTTATAATCAGAAGGATTATGGATTTGCTTTATATGATGAAGATATTAATGAAATTGTTAAGTACGATACCAATCATCCATTATATCTGATTGTAAATGCAAGAGGAAAGGATAATAGAGTTCTTGGAATTTTAAAAGAAATTAAGACAGTCGAAGAGTATGGTAAAGGTGTAACAGCTCAGGTTGTCGGTGTAGTTAATATGAATGCATATAATGCAAGAATTGATGAGGAAAATCGTCAGAAAGAAATTGCAAAGCAGAAAGCTTCTATTGAGAAAGAGTTAAAGTCTGAGATTGAAAAGATGAATAATATTGCTTTATATGAAAAGATGGCAAAAGAGCATCCTGAGAATCCAAGACTTTCTGAACTTGTTAATGCACTGAAAGAGTTAGGAGAATAATATGGCAGGATTTGTATCAAAGCAGCCAAATGGATTATATTGTAGATTTTCTACTGTCATGGATTGCCCTACATCATGGAATATGACACGAGAAGATTATATCAATATGAAAATGCAGGAAGCAAAAGAAGATGCTGAAGATGTATTGGATAATTATTTGAAGCCGTTTGATATGGTAGTGGACATGTATTATCCAAATAATATGACAAAAAAGGAATTTAATGAGTTTCTTGAAGAGACTGGATATAGCAAAGGAGAATAAATCATATGAAGTATTGTGTAATTTTAGAAATGGAAAATAGCAATGATTTTGAAAATGCCATGAATGATTATTTAGATGATGGATACAAAGTAGAATCCAGTTCATGTAATAGTAGATACTATAAAGCAATTCTTGTATTGAAGGAGGACGAATAAATCATATGAAGAAGAAAATTTTAGCAGTTGTATTAGGATTAATATTATGTTTAGGAATGACCGGATGTACCGCACAATGGGAAAGAAGCGTAACTGATTTTAAGAGCAATATTAATGGTGGTATGCAGAGAACCATTACTGTATATATGGCAGATGGTAAAGAACTTGCAACATATGAAGGCAAGATTGATATTGATACAAACGGTGGTGGATATGTTAAGTTTGATTTTAATGGTAAGAGATATATCTATTATAACTGTTTTGTAGAAAGCATTGCGGATATTAATTGATATTATTCATTATTGTAGGGCTGTTCAATTCAGATTAACAACGACATAAATGTGAATACTAATTGGCGATTTATGTGTCAGTGGGGGTGTACTAGGTTCGAACCCTTTATATGGTGTAAGTGGACATAACATAATGAATATTTGGAGAATAACATGATAGACAACGAATTACGTCATCAATATAGACAAGCTGTTGATGATTTGAGAATAGCATTTAAGAAGACTTATTTGTATAGATTTTGCGAAGAAGTTGTGAAGAAATTGAGTAAGATTTTGAGATAGAAGTAATCCGAAGTTTCTTTGTAACTTAGGAGGTGGCAGATGAGAAAAAATTACGAATTAGAACTATATAAATTACTAATCAATCCAGAAGAAGACGACATTGACATTTCATATGTAGATGAATTTGGATGGGTTAGTAATACAGAGTTTTATGTTTGGATTAATCTTAATTGGTTTAATGAATTTGTCAAACGATTGAATGATATTTTTGGCTATTCGCTTTTTGATGAAGGTGGAATTGAAGCAAGAATTTGTAGTGATTGTGTATGTATCGACTTAGAAGAAGTTATTTCTGGATATGGTGTTGATCTTGAAGAAATATTTCCAAGAAGTAAGTATACACATTAAGAGAATAATACATTGAAAGGAGCGAGAGATTTGCTGCAGCATTAAATCTGGATTTGCTCTGAGTAAGTAATGTTAGAGATTAACAAAATATACAATGAAGATTGTCTTGAAGGTATGAAAAAGATTGATGATAAATCAGTCGATGCGATTATTACGGATCTTCCTTATGGACAAACTTCACGAAATAAATGGGATTCAGTTATTCCATTTAAACCATTATGGGAACAGTATGAAAGAATCATTAAAAACAATGGTGCAATTATTCTATTTGCGAATGGTATGTTTACTGCAGATTTAATGCAAAGCAATCGTAAGCTTTGGAAATATAATCTGATTTGGGAGAAAACACAGCCAACAGGATTTCTAAATGCTAAGAAAATGCCATTACGCTCACACGAAGATATCTGTATTTTCTATAAGAAACTTCCAACATATAATCCACAAAAAACAACTGGGCATCCAAGAAAAGTTAGCAAAGCAGAACATAAGACTAACTGTAAGGAGACTACTGATTATGGAGAACATGGTCTTACTACTTATGATAGCACAGAAAGATACCCTAAGTCGGTATGGACATTTGCAAAGGATATTCAAAAGTCTGCACTTCATCCGACACAAAAACCTGTGGCACTGATCGAAGAGTTGATTAAAACCTACACTAATCCAGGAGATTTAGTTCTTGATTCATGTGCAGGAAGTTGTACAACTGCAATCGCAGCTTTGAATACGAATAGGAATTACATATGTTTTGAGAAGGACAAGGATATTTTTGAGGTTGGAAGTAAGAGAATAGCTGAGTATAAAGGAGTATGTAATGACTGAAAAAGAAAAATTATTAGAATATATTAAGAAACCAGTATTGACCACAGCGAGAAATAGTATGGGATGTGATGAAAATTGGTATAATTCATATTTTGCAATCAGAGAGACTTTTTCGATTGAAGAAATTAATTCTATGTCTGACAAGGAAGTAGAGAATCTTGTAAGACTTGGAGATTCAATGTCGAAAGCATTTTATTAAAAATAGAAAAAATGAAAGGAGACGAGGTTCGTGTACACAAGAAGGAATTCCTTACTCCAAGTAATTAAATGCAAAAATATAATTGTATTATATCGCCTATTTTTTATATGGGTAATAAAAAGAAACTTATACAAAAAGGTTTAATCGAATTATTCCCGAAGGATATTGATTGTTTTATTGATGTTTTTGCAGGAAGTTCAGTTGTTTCAATGAATGTGAAAGCCAATCAGTATTATATAAATGATAATGATAAAAATCTTAAACAGTTATATGAGTTATTCAAATCTTATGAATCAGATTCGATTATTAATCATATTAATTCTCGAATAGATGAATATGGATTAGCAAGAGAACGTACAAAAAGAAATGAATTTAAAGATAAAGAAAAAATCGAACAGTACAAAAGTGCATATATGCAGTTCCGTGATTATTACAATCAGAATAAAAATACACTCGATTTTTATACTCTAATGTTTTATTCATTTTCACAACAATTCCGTTTTAATAATAAAGGTGATTTTAATATGCCTTGTGGTAATGATTGTTTTTCCGAAAAGAATCAAGAGTACATTAAAGCTGGATGTCAATTCTATCATTCTAATAATGTCCATATATTCAGTATGGATTTTCGTTCAATCCCCATAGATACAATTACAGTAAGAGATTTTGTATACTTAGATCCACCTTACTTCAATACAACAGCCACTTATAATGAATCTGGTGGTTGGAATGAAACAGATGAAAATAATTTATATGATTTTTGTGAAAGACTTTCAGAGAATAATATAAAGTGGGGAATGTCAAATGTGTTTGAAAACAAAGGTGTGGTAAATCAGAAATTAATTGATTGGTGTGACAAAAATAATTTAAACGTATATACATTTGATAAGTTTACATATATGGCATGTGGGAAAGGAAATTCCAATGCAAAAGAGGTGTTTATAACAAATTATTAAAAGCACAGTAAATTTTGGTTTCTTTGCTTGTCACGAAAACTATACAATATTCAGGACAAAGGTGATTGATTATGAGAATTGAAGAAAGAGAGTATATTGAATCAGAATCCATAAATGAAGAAATCATAAATGCTATAAATACAGTTAAAGAGTATTGTAGAACACATGAAGAATATGAAGATTGTAGAAGATGTGTTCTTGGAGACGGTATTCATAATTGTGGATGTAGCAGTCCCTATTTATGGGACATTAGAAAAAAGTAACAGAGAATATAACAATGTAAATACAAAATAAGGAAAGGAAAATGTTCACATGTGAGTAAAGCTGCGCAGCTACTATTGGTGAACAAATTTGAAAAATAATACAGAAAAAGATTGGACAGGTAATAAGAATAGTATTTTTAAGACTTTAGGTGCAAGTAATCACACCGATAAGGAAAGACAGAATGAGGATTATTATGCGACAGATCCTATTGCAATTGATGTCTTATTAAAAGATGGTGGTGTTACATTTGACAAACCTATCTGGGAATGTTCCTGTGGCGAGGGACATCTATCTGAAAGATTAAAGAGCTTCGGTTATGAAGTTCGTTCCACTGACTTAATCGACAGAGGTTATGGTGAAGGTGGAATTGATTTTCTTACATATAATCAGCCTTGGAATGGCGATATCTTAACAAATCCCCCATACAAATATGCAAAAGAATTTATTGAACATGCAATGACATTAATTCCTGATGGTTGCAGAGTATTTATGTTTCTTAAAGTTCAGTTTCTTGAAGGAAAAGCTCGTAAGGAATTATTTAAAAAGTACCCACCTAAATGTGTTTATGTTTCAAGCAGTCGTATCTTATGTGCGAAGAATGCTCTTTTTGATGAAATGAGAGCAGGTGGTGGTAGTGCAGTTGCTTATGCTTGGTACGAGTTTGAGAAGGGTTATACAGGTGAAAGTAAATTAAAATGGATAAATTAACACAAAGATTAAATGAGGAGATGAGTAGTTGGGTTGGTGATTTAGTCACCAATTCCGACTTATCAAGCGAGAAATTATTAAAACGATACTCATATGAGTATTGTATCAAAGAAGAGATTATTAATTATTTTTCAGAGAATATTATATCAGATGACTTTGAAGAGTTCTTATTGGATAAAGAAGATACATTGTTTTATTTGTATGTTGAGTATATGGAAGATGATACAGCAAATATTCATAACGAGATTGAAGGATTTGTAAGTAATCTCTGTTATCGGTTTAGAACACAATCTGAAATGCCCTAAAATCAAGGCTTTCAGAGGTTGAAAAACCACAAGAAAACCACGTTTCTTGTAGTTGTGAAAGTAGGTGAGAAAAATAACAGAATTAGAGAAGAAATATTATAAGCTTTTGATAGGCGAAACGTTTCATTGTTATGATATTACATTAAATGAATTACTTATTATTATGAACGCAGAACTTAATATTAATATATTATCTTTACAGAAATCAGGAAGACATAATTTTTATTGTAGAGTCGATGATAAAACCAAACAGTATTATTTACGAAAGTTTGGTTTGTTGAATGAAGATCAAGTAGAAACAGGAGAATAAATGAACATACAAACAATTGAAGGTTTAGGTTATAAAATCCTCATAACTGAGTATATCACTAAAGATGTTCAAAGAAGAACTCACAAGAAAAAGCGTATTAACAAGAAGTGGTTGAAAAGATACGGCATGAAAATTGTACCAGATAACACGAAAATACTGCTAGTGAATAATACACTTATGATGACAGAAAAATGTTATGAAAAACTAAGAAAATTCACAGATAAAGATGCTGATAGTATGGAAATTTTTTTGAAAGAAGCTACTAAGAAACAATCTCAATAAAGAAGCATTTCTTTTGGAATTTTGAACGATAAAGAGAGAATATATAGGTGACAATAAATTATAAGGAGATATGTTTTATGAGTAAGAAACAGCAATTTAAGGGTTTGAAATTTAATTATTCCATAAATGGGAAAGGATTGAAAAGTAAATATAAGACAATTGAGGATTTCTTAGATACAGAATTTCCAAAGAACGATAATCCGTTGTCGCCCACTCTTGATACAGAAATTACAAGAATTAAATGGAATGGTAATACTATTTCTATTACCAACAAAATTCACACAGTAAGAGATTTAGTTGACTTATTAAGCAAGAAAAATGCAGAAAATGTTTTTATTTCAAATAAAGATATTAGATTGCATGAGTTTAAACCAAAACATGACAATCTCATCAGAAAATCCACGTACTCCATAGAAGAGGTATACGATAAGATTAAAGATGTTTTATTTGAGAAAGATAAAAGACTTGCAAAAGTTGATTTCGATGGGGATTTGATTAAAGGTAATAGTCAAAGATACCAGACATTTTTCACTAAAGGTTGTAAATGTGTGGTTTGCGGGATTGAAGGAAAATATTTTGCAAAAGAAAAATTCGCAGACCAATCAACATATCATCTGAATTTGTATGCAGTTGATGATAATGGTGATGAAATTTTAATGACAAAAGATCATATTATGCCACATTCAAAAGGTGGTATTGATGATATTAGTAACTATCAAACAATGTGTAAGCTTTGTAATGAAGCAAAAGGTAACAAATTAGAAGATTAAAAAAGAAAGGAAAAATAGAAAAGTTCCTATAGGATAAAGTGCGCACTACTTACTAAGGTAAGAGGAACTTGGAGAACAAGGAAAGAGCATTAGCACATATTGAAAAGATTGAGTGGATTAGACCAATTGAAGGAGCTGATAATATTGAACTCATTGGAGTTTTAGGGTGGGTTTGTATCGCTAAGAAGGGTGAATTTAATGTAGGAGATATGGCTGTTTATATTGAAATTGACAGTAAGTGTTCTGAAACAGATGAAAGATTTGCATTTTTAGCAAATAAGAAATTCAAAGTTAAGACTATGAAACTTGGCAAGTTCAAGGTAATTAGCCAAGGATTAGCCCTACCATTAACACTTTTCCCAGAATTACAGGATAAAAATATTGGTGATGATGTTACAGAAGTTTTGAAGATTACATATGCTTCTGAAGAGGATGCTGCAAGAAAGACCAATAAGGTTGATCCAAATGCTAAATATAAGTCAATGGCAAAGCGTAGATCAAAGTTATTCGCTAACCCAATTGTAAGAAGGATTATGAGATACAGCATTGGTCGTAAGATTATGTTTTTATTGTTTGGTTGCAAGAAAGATAATCCAAAGAAGTTCCCAGATTGGATTGTCAAAACGGATGAGACGAGAATTGAGAATGCACCATTTTATCTTCAGAGTACCGAAAAGTGGATTAAGACTGAGAAATGCGATGGCACAAGCTGCACATTTGCAGTTGATAGATTGAAGAAAGGCAAGAACAAATTTGATTTTATTGTATGCAGTAGAAATGTAAGACAGGCTGATAGAGAACAGGCTTGTTATCACGAGTCAAATATTTATTGGGAATTGGCTGATAAATATGACATTGAAAAGATTCTTACGCAGTTTGCAACAGAGAATAATTATAACAGAGTTGTGTTGCAAGGTGAAGGAGTTGGCTCAGTTCAGGGCAATCCATATAAATTTACGGAGAATAAGTTATTTGTATTCAATCTGATTATTGATGGTATAAGACTTGGAACTGTAGAAATGGCTGATTTCTGTAAGAGTCATGGATTAACAAGTGTGCCAATTATTGATACGGCTTATGAGTTACCTAAGACTATGGAAGAAATGAAACTTGAAGCTGATGGATATAGTGAATTAAACCCAAAGGTTAAGAGAGAGGGTTTTGTATACAGATCACAAAATGGTCAGCAGAGTTTTAAAAATGTAAGTCGTGAGTATTTATTAAAGCATAACGGATAGGAGTTATTTATGAATAAACCTACACTATGGATCATGTGTGGTCTGTCTGGTAGTGGCAAATCAACCATTGCCACTCAGATTGCCAATGAGAATCCAAATACAATAATTGTATCATCAGATGCAATTCGTGAAGAATTAACTGGTAATTACGAAGATCAAGAACATAACGAAGAAGTGTTTAAGATTTTTCACGATAGAATACGCAAGAATTTAGAGAATAAAAAGAATGTAATTGCAGATGCAACTAATCTGACTATGAAATCTCGCAGAGCAATTATGATGAAAGTAAATGGTTTAAATGTCAGAAAAGTGTGTGTGATTATTCCAAAGCCATTTGAGCAGTGCAAAGAAGATAATCTACATAGAGAACATCCTGTACCTGACTTTGTGTTGGATAAGCAGATTAGAAAATTTCAGATTCCATTCTATGAGGAAGGATTCGATGAGATTATTATTCACAATTTATTAAATAATTACGAACCAAATGATATCCCAGATATGAGAGGATTTGATCAGAAAAACCCACATCATACAATGGATTTATTTGAACACTGTAAATATGCATCAAGATTATTTTGTACAAAATATTCTTATCCTGCAAGATTCAGAATAGGTGCTTTGTATCATGATTTAGGCAAATTAAGCACACAAACATTTGATGAAAATGGAATAGCTCATTATTATCAGCATCATTGTTATGGTTCATACCAATATATGACAGCTATGTATCATGTTGATTCTGATGTTGTTTTAGATACATGTTTCCTCATCAATTATCATATGATGCCTTTTAATTGGGATACTGATAAAGCAAAGCAGCGTTGGAAAGAAAGATTTGGAGAATATAAATATAAGATGCTTTTAGATTTTAACGAATGTGATAAAGCGAGGTAAGTGTATGTGCAATCGTTGTGATTATGACTCACCAGACAATCGAATATATGTAGATCCATTAACTAATGAATATTATTTGGATATAGAAACATCTGAATGGGATGAGTATGATGATGGATTTGTTCATCAAAAAGAATATATTACGTATTGTCCTTGGTGTGGCAGAAAATTAGGAGAATAAAGATATGAAGATAGAATTAATCAAATTAAAATTCAATGATACTCATTCATACAAGTATAAACCATTTACGCATTGCTGTGATGAAATTCAAAATAATAAAGCTATTGTATTTACAGGTGAAGATTTAGTTCATAGTGATGATTGTTGGGATGACGAAAGACACATTCCAAGATTCTGCACTTCACATACAGAAGTCATCACATCTTATGAAGATGAATGGGAACAGACAGACAATTATCCAATTCAGTTTTGTCCTCATTGTGGCGAAAAGATTGAGATTTCTGTTATAGAGGAGATTGATGTATCTGATAAGTATGATGAACTAACTAAGCAGCGTGAGGAATTATGGAAAAAGTGTCAGAGAACAGATAGTAAAAAGGAAGAACATGAGCTGAGAAAACAGGTTAGAAAGTTGGATGACCAGATAAATGACTCCTATGAGTTGGACGAGTGGAAAGGAGAAGATTAGAATGGTACAGAAACAGAAACGAGTTCAGTTATTCGAAAATGAAGATGTTCTATTAGAACAACGTGGTAATAGATATTATCTATCTCTGTATGATAAGGAAGGAAAATTTCAGAGAGAAGTTACTATTAATGTGAAAGATGATTACAAGGTCGGACTTTGTAATGGTAAGTAAAGGAGATTATTATGGCAGTATTTAAGAATTTCAAAGATAATGAGCTGATTGTAAGCTGTAAATGTGGATGTGATGAAGGTATCCATTTTAAAATTCATGATTATGGAGATGGAGACTATGCTTTCTTAACATATACAAATGGTAATTTTTATACTCAGCAAAGACCGTTTTTTGAGAAGTTGAAGAAAATTTGGGCGATTATCAGGAATAAAGATTTTTATTATTCTGATATTGTGCTTACAAAGGAAGATTTCAAAGAATTTAAGGAATGGATTAATAGGAAGTAGAGTAGTTAATATGAAAGCAGTTTATATACATAAAATATATTTACATTTAAAAATAAATGGAATATGGAAATATGCAGATAGTGTTGGTGACAGATATGTCTATTTATATGGGGAAGTGCCTGAAAATAGAGTAGAAGAATTTAAAAATAAAGATACTGTATTTTCTGAATTGATTAAACGAAGTGGATACATTGAAGACTTTATAGGATATAAAACATTTTGGAGAAAAAGGTTTTATGTGAATTTATTTCCATTGGCAAATAGAATTGTTTACAAAGATGAACTAGAAGCATTCGAAATAGAACATATTTACGAAGTAGTAGAAAATCCAATTATAGAACAATTGGAAAAGGATCTTGGGTTTAAAGGATATAGTCAGTTAGTTTTTGATAGAGAACAAGAATTAAAAAATATGTTAATTAGCAAGTGACAGTAAATTCAGGTTTCATTGGTTGTAATATGGAGGTGGAAATTTGAAAGACATTTTAGGTAGAGAGATTAAAGATGGTGATATGTGCATTGGAATGGCAATAGGTAGAAATTCACCAGGAATGCATATTGGAGTTTTTCAAGGTAGCTCAGTTGTTTATTTAGGATATAGTGAAGAGTATATCAATAAAAGTTGTACAAGCAATACATATCTGATTGAAAATCCAACGAAAAAGGAGTTGGAAATTAGAGATAAAATAAATATATTCCTTCAGAAAGAAGCAGAAGAGCGAGAGCGAAAAGCAAATTTAAAAACAATTCCGTTAAGTAAATTAGAAGTGGGTGGAATTTATAAATCAACTCAAGGGGAAATGTATTTATATCTTGGTAAGAAAAAAGTAATTTTTGAAGATTTTTGATTATGGTAATACTGATATAAAAGAAGGGTACTGTTTTGCTTATGTATATAATAGTGATTATAAATCAGATGAAAAAATTTTAGAAAGAGCTTTGGAAATTAATACATATCGAAGAAGTCATTCTATTTCAGTTTTAAAAGGCAATAAAAAGTTGACAGATATTGTTAGAAAGGTTGATTTGAAGTTTCCACTAATCAAAGAGGAAAAGCAAGAAGGTAATTGGAGAAATCATGGGAACAACATGAAACTGACTATCGAGTAGAGAATATTAAAACAAGGATAAAATCAATGATTTTATGAACTAAGAAAGATAAAAGAGGTGAACGATTAATGTCTTTAGTATATAAAAATGACACATACAACTATAATGGCGAATATGAAATGGGTTCATTAAATAAATTTGCACAAGTAGAAAGAAGATTGTCAGCAAAGAAACAAGCGTTAGATGATATGAAGAATGAATATGATCTTATTGAACAACAGGCATTTCGCACTTATAAAGAGAATATTCAGTATATGCTGCTTGATCAACCTTCTACGATTAAAACGTGTAGAAAATGGTTAAATATGTTATCAAAGAATCAGGATGTAGATGGTAACAAGCTTGATAAGAGAAAGAAATATAAAGAAAAGGAAACATATGATTGGTATATCGATTATATTAAAAAACTTCTTGATATTGAGTATATGAATGATGTTAAAATCTTTGACTATAATTTTGGTCAAGCTACTGATATTCAGTTTGAATATAAAGAGCATAATTGGTGTTTAAAAATTCCTCATATTAAAGCTATCAAATTAGATGCATATAAAAACTATGGTGACAGTGTATTTAAACTTGCGTTAGTACATAATGATACAGAATATAGTTGTAGTTGGTCGCAGTTTGGCTCTACTCATGAAGAAGATGAATTAAGAGATATTATGGCACAAGGTATTGAGAAATATTGTAATTAGTTGGGAGTAACTTCACAAGAAAGCAACATATCCTTGGATTATAGAGGTGATATATGAAACGAGAAAATTTAGAAAAAGCAACAAAAATTAATCAAGAAATCAAGAGACTTGAACAGGAAATTGATTTTCTTGACGATGCAAATATGAGAAGAACACATTCAATAGTTAAAGCGTTGATGCCAAAGAAGTATACATATAAAGGTTATTTTTGTTCAGAAAGAGACATTGACTGTGTTGACTCATGTATATATTTAGATCATAAAGAATGTGTAGCTCTTGCAGATTTTAAACGAAATGAAATTGAAGAATTACAGAAGCAATATGAATTATTGGATTCTGAATGAAAGAGAATAAGATATCGGAGGTGAAAACAAACATGTATCAGAATTATTGTAAGAAATGTGGAAGCATTTCACTACATACAGAAGTAAAAGGTAATAATACAGGACTTTATTGTGATGATTGTGGAGCTTTTCAGAAATGGCTTGGAAAAGATGAATTGAGAGCCTTTGAATATGCGAATAAATCAAGAGGTTTGAGGGCGACTGCAAAACTATATGATGAAGCGTTTGTAAATAATGAAGTAAGTGAAAGACTTAATAGGTTTATAGATGGTATTGATGAAGCTATTGATAACGTATACGACAATCCAACGGCAGAACATGATAAACTTATCTATAATAACGCATATGCCTTTGCTTTAGAAAAATGTAAAGTAGGTGTCCAGAATATCATTGAAGGTAGAGAATTTAATGATTCAGGAGAGTCGTAGGAATCCAATCTTTCTTTTGAAAATTTTTAATCATATCTAAGCCATTCGGCTATGGGAATCCCAACAAATAAGAGAATTAAATATAAGAAAGGTGGTGAAAAGTAGTGCATCCAAGTGAATTTTTTGAAAATTGTTCATTGAGGACTGGAATTGATACATTTGAAATTTTTGATGAAGATTTGAAACAAAAATTGAAAAGTATTCATCCTAAAAATTTCTTAAAAACAAAAATTACCTTACCAGTTTATAAAATAAATCTATCTTATGTGACAGAAAAAGGAAATTACAAGACAGTTGATAGATATACTGTAATGGATTCGGAGTCAGATGATGAGTATGTAGATTTTTGGATAGATATGTTTATTCAGGATTATAACAAAGATAATCCAAATCATAAAATGACAAAATGTGAAGTCAACAGTATTGAACGAATCTGCGAGGCTGTGCTACCACTTGGTTAGCTTTTCACCATATGTATTTAATGCCTTTAATTAGCAAAGGTTGTCACAATGATTCATAAAACGGATCATTGGTTTATATGAATCGAAAAAGTAATGTGATAGTGACGTAAAAAGACACTCACTAAGTATGGCTTTACCTCATTGAAATGAAATAAATTTCAGTGAGGAAAAGTACATATTGGTACAGAAAGCTAATACAATTGAAGAATTATTACAGGATTGTCCTGTAAACTCAATAATAGGAGACAATTTAATAAGAGCGTGGTCAAAAATTAACAGCTCCAAATATAAGAAAATAGTTTGCTCGATTTCAGGTGGATCAGATAGTGACGTGATGCTTGATATTGTATGGCGATGCGATAAAGACAATAAAGTTGATTATGTTTGGTTTGATACGGGATTGGAATATAAAGCAACAAAGGAGCATCTTAAATATTTAGAGAATAAATATAATATAAAGATTGATTCGTACAAAGCTATTAAGCCAATCCCGACTTCTTGTAAACAGTATGGGCAACCTTTTGTCTCAAAATATGTAAGTGAAATGATTTATCGTTTGCAAAGACATAATTTTACATGGGAAGATAAATCATTTGAAGAACTTTATAAAAAGTATCCAAAGTGCAAGATTGCACTTAATTGGTGGTGTAATAATAGCGGTGAGAATAGCAGGTTTAATATTTCTCGTAATACATATCTAAAAGAGTTCATGGTGAAAAATCCACCATTTTTCCTAATTTCAAATAAATGTTGCCAATATGCAAAGAAGGAAATTATTCATAAGTTGATTGCGGAAAGAGGATATGATCTGAACATTTTTGGTGTAAGAAAAGCCGAAGGTGGAGCAAGAGCATCAGCTTATAAAAGCTGCTTTGACGATAATGGTGATGGTTATGATAACTACAGACCTTTGTTTTGGTATAAAGATACTGATAAAGAGGAATATGAAAAATCATATGATGTAACTCATTCTGATTGCTATGTTGTTTATGGATTAGAGAGAACTGGATGTTGTTGCTGTCCGTTTGGACGAGATTTTGAGAATGAACTTGAAGTTATTCAAAAATATGAACCAAAGTTATACAAAGCTGTAAATTTCATTTTTGGTGATTCTTATGAATATACAAGGAAGTATCGTGAATTTGTAAAGAAAATGAATAAAAAGTAGAGAATAACAAAATGAGAGGTCACGAAAGCCTTGAAAAATAAGGCTTTTATAACCTCAAAAGTCGAAGGAAATTTTTCTTTCTTGTGAAGAGTGGAGGTGTGAATATGTATCAAGAATTAAAAGGTAATGAAAATTTTTCAGATAAATACGCAACATGGGTTATAGCATATTGTTTAGATACAGATTCATTTTTTGCAACAAATCAAAGACATTTCTTTTGGGAATATAATGATGAATTCCAATGCGAAAACGATGCGGTTAATTATTTCAGAAACCATTTGGACGAATTTAGAAATGCTAGGAAAGAAATATTAAGTCATTGTGGTGGATGGAGCATTGATAAGGATTTGTTTTTAGAAAATACGAAAGAAAGGTTTTCAAATGCAAATAGGAGAATAATATCATGAAGTTGATTAACAAATATGCAAATTCAAGATATTCAAAAATGAATGAATATTATTGTGGAATCACAACAGAATTGGACAAGCTTGCTGGACTTGATCCTAATGGACACTGGAAACATTATGTGCTTTGTGATTATGAGGATGGTTGTTTGCCTATCAGAATTCCAGGTGGAACACTTGGAAGTATTGAATATGACGAGGATAGTGTTATTACTAAAATTCATGTTTGTACTGATTACGTTGTAAAAACTTATCCTGATGATGTAAATGAACAGCTTCAGAAATTCGTTGGTCAGAAGATAGAAATGGGAGAATAACTATATGGCAGACAGACAAATCAAAACTATACAGTGGACAATAAATCTTCCAATGGACTTTCCTTCGGATTGGGCTGATGACATGATTGAATTTCATCTTAATGAATCAAGTTGGTGTTGTAGTAATCTTATTAGTGAACTTGAAAAGTATGATGAGAAAAATGGCTGTATTTGTGGAATATGTGAAGCAAAAGTAGCTGAGAAGATTGGAGATGTGAAATGAAAAAGTATTATAGACAAGCAATCGCATTTCTTTTGGTATGGTTCTGTAGTGGTGTAACGATGTATTCATATCAAGCAGAAAATAAAATACTTGGAATTACTTCTGCACTTTTAAGTTTTTTATATTGGTTCATTATAGATAAAGATGATTAGGAGAATAAGTACATGGGACAGTTAATTGATAAAACGGTATTACGAAAAGAATTATCTAAGCTGCCATCTGAAATGGGATTTGTAAGGAAGTCTGATGTAATGCAGATTCTTGGCAGTCAAAACTGTGCTTACAATATAGATAAAGTCGTGAAAGAATTAGAAGAAACACATAAACGATTCTGTAATTCAGTAGTTTGTGGTGGAAAGGGTAATTCATATTTATGCGAAGATTGTGAGGAATACATTTTAGTAAGCCATTATATAAAAGCAGTTAAGGATGGTGGAACATGTCAATAGGTGATGGAAGAAAAACATATTCCGACAGTACATTAAAATCTATGACAAAAGATGAGCTGATTGATATTATTCGTTGCTTAGAAAGTAATCTTAGAAATGCTCGTGAGACAAATAATATTCAGTATGAGAATTGTAAGAGATTGTTGAGTGGAAATGAGACAATTCAAGATAAGTATAAGAAGAAATTCGATGAACAGACGGAAGCTTGGATTAAAGCAGGATTGACATTATTAGAATCAGAAAAAGAAGAATTGATGAGAATGTCGCAGTTAAGAGAATAAATATTTGTAAACAATAATTTTATATCATAGGAGGAAATAAATATGATGAACAATTTTTTAAATGGTATGTTTGGCAAGGTAGGAAGTGGAATGTGTAGACTTTCTATGAATGGTGGAATTGCAGTTAAGACAAATGGTGGTTATAAGACATATAACATCAAGACTGGCAAGCTCACAAACTGTAGTAACTTTGTATTTGATATTGGAGAGGAATTCTTCTTTATTATTCCAACTAATAAGGTAGAGAAGGGTGATATTATTCTTGTAAATGGCAAGCCTAGATGTGTTATTGAAGCTGATAAGACAAAGATTACGGTCATTAATTATGAGGACTCAACAATTGAAACTGTACTTCCTGAAAGACATGTATTTATGGGTAATACATATTTTTATGGCAAGATTGTTTCAATGTTTGGTAGTGACATTATCAAGGGTAAGAAAGGTACAAACAATATCTTCAAGTATATGATGCTTTCTCAGATGATGAAAGGTGACAACGGTTCTACTGGCATAATGAATGGAAACGGTGGAATGAGTTCTATGTTACCACTTATGATGATGGGTGGAAATATGGGTGATATGTTTGACGGAATGTTCGATTTTGATATGAGTAGCAATGATGACGATGATACAGAAGTAGATGAAGAGGAGGAAGTATAATATGGGATGTGGTTCATGGACAAGAGATAGTTATGTAAGTTATTCAACAACAAAGGGCATGAGTGTTTCAACGGATGGTGTGATTAGCGGTTCTTATTCTAATCAGGATATGTTTAAGGCAAAAAATATTGATTCTGCACTTGATCCTAAGAATGTTATTAGAGAGTGCTGTGATACAGAGGAACATCCAAACACAATTCCTGTTATTCTTGCACTTGATGTAACTGGTTCTATGGGACAGGCTGCTGTTGAAGTGGCAAAGAAGTTAAATGTAATTATGACTAAGTTATATGAAAAGGTTACAGATGTCGAGTTCCTTATCATGGGTATTGGTGATTTAGCTTGTGATAGCTGTCCAATTCAGGCTTCACAGTTTGAGTCAGATATTCGTATTGCTGAACAGCTTGACAAGATTTATTTTGAGTTCGGTGGTGGTGGAAACAGTTATGAATCCTACACAGCAGCATGGTATTTCGGTTCTCGTCATACAAAGCTTGATTGCTTAAACCGTGGAAGAAAAGGAATTATTATTACAATGGGTGATGAGCAGTTAAATCCATATCTTCCATTAAAGGGTTATAGAAGTGGCTTAATTGAAGCAACAGGTGATAATCTTCAGGCAGATGTGGAGACAAAAGATTTATATAATGAAGCTTCTCAGAAGTTTAACATCTATCATTTAGATGTTGCTCATCGTCATAGATGGGATGAGGATGAGATTGAAAAGTCTTATAAGAAGTATCTTGATGATACTCATTTTAGAAGAGTAAATATGGACAGTATTACAAATGAGATTGTAGATATTATTGTTAGTGAAGCAGAGAATAATGTTATAGATACAGTTACTACACCTTCTAACTCAGAAGGAATTACTTGGTAGAATAGGAGATTTAAGAGATGAAAGACATTAAGATTGTAATCGGTGCTAACTTTGGAGATTGTGGAAAAGGTTTAATGACAGATTATTTCTCACAGAAACCTAATAGTATTGTTGTTTGTTCAAATGGTGGTGCTCAGAGAGGACATACCGTAACGACTCCTGACAGAATCAGACATGTCTTTCATCATTTTGGATCTGGAACATTCAATAATGCAAGTACATATTTATCTGAGGATTTTATTGTTAATCCAATTATTTTTAAGCAGGAATATGATGAATTGATGAAATTAGGATATGTCCCAAATGTTTATATCAATCAAGATTGTATGTTGACTACACCTTTTGATATGATGGCAAATCAGATTATAGAGGAAAATCGTGGAAAAAATAAACATGGTAGTTGTGGCTTGGGAATTTTTGAAACTATCAAAAGATATAAAGCTGGCATAACTGATGTAGATAATCAAATCAGAGAATATTACTTAGAACAATTTGAAAGAGAGAATATTATATTAACAGATGAATGGTCAAGAATATTCTTTGATAATGGTATATTTGAACACTTTTTAGATGATTGGGATTTTATGAATAATCACTCATTGGTTATATCAGACAATTATTTCTTAAATCAGTTTGACAATATTGTATTTGAAGCTGCACAAGGTTTATTGCTTGATCAGAACAACACAGAATATTTTCCGCATCTAACGCCGTCTAATACAGGTATTAAAAATCCCAAGAGAATAATTGAAAATGTTGAATGGAATGATGAGATAAGTATTGAAACTTGTTATGTATCTCGTACTTATTTAACGAGACATGGTGCTGGTAAATTTCCATCTGAATGTAATAAGAGATTTATCAATGAATATATGTTTGACAAAACAAATGTACCAAACCCATTCCAGGATACATTGAGATATGGAACACTGGATTTAGGAGAATTATATAGTAGATGCTCTAATGATATAGGAAGTTTTGGAGATAAAAAATCAATCTCCATTACACATTGTAATGAATATGATTGGGATAATGATAAGTTGATTGAGTTATTCAAGGATTGGAGTATTTATTACTCAGATGGTGAAACACATAATGATGTGAACTGAAAACAAGAAAGATTCGTTTCTTTTGAAAATGTGGAGGTAAAAATGGAGAAATTTTATATTGTAACAAATGAGAAATTTCTAAAAGAGATTACTGATTATAGAAAGCATGGAGAAGAAAGAAGAATAGTAGCAAATAATTTTTTCGAGGATAAAGGTATTACTGGAAAAGAATATTATATTAGCGGAGATGGATCTGTAAATCGTCCATTTGAAGAGTATGAGAAGCATAATATAAGATTATATATTACTGATTGCAATGAAAATAATCAGAAATTTGGTAAAGAGTTGCTAAAGCCAAATAAACTATTCTGCGATTCTGATACGTTAATGAGAAAATTTAGGGCTAACAGTAAGACTTTAAAAGAGTTTCAGGATTTATGTATTAAAAAGAATATTGTCATTAACAATCATCCGATTCGAGTAGGAAACTATTTTAAAGAACTGCATTTAGGTGGGTATTCTATTTCAAGATTTGAGTATGAGAATAAGTTATACTTGAATATTTCTACAACAAAATATGAAACTATTACACCAGATGATGATACAGGTTTTACAGAAATTAAAGGCAGCGAATTTTATAAAGCGCTTGAAGAATTTGAATCGAAGAATGGGTAAATATTGTTTCCTTTAGAAATAAATTTTGCACAAAGAAAGGAGAGAATAACAGAATGAACAGTAGCATTTTTGTTCCTAAAACGATAAATGTTGGATATCAAAATCGTTCAGGAACTTACACAGGAAAACTTGCTTATGTCATTTACTATGATGAAAAAGGTAAGCTACGAAAAGAAGCATCGTGGAATAGTTGGCGTGACGATAAGATTCCAAATGATGAATTTGAGAATGTTCCAACAGAAGGATTTGTACTCAATAAGAAAGCTGGCGATTACTCTACAGGATGGGATCATAGACATGCTTATTGTAGAGTATATGATCCAAGAGGATTTGAGTTTGAAATTACCATTGAAAATTTATTATACATTCTCGAAAATGCGAATTGTATCAAGGGTAAGGGACTTGAAGGAGAATTTATATATGGGTGGGATGGTAAAGATTTAGTTCTTATGCCTGTTGAATCACCTGATTATAAGCAGATTAGTGAGTTTAATAAAATTATCCATAATAATGAAACCATTAAAGCAAAAGAATTAATTATCGGTGCTACATATCTTACAAAAGATAATGAGAATTGGATTTATATGGGTAAATTTGAAGCTTTTGACTATTGGGAAGGAACAAATAAAGGTAAACATTTTTGGTTTTGGCATAATGGTATTTTTTATCATTATAAATCTTTGCCAAAAAATAAATTTATCAAATGTATTGATAACAAATGCAGTGAAAAATATGCAAATATCTACAATAATTTAGAAAGAAACTGTGAGTATTCTCCATACGACAGTTCAAAAAATGAATACGAATATCTCACTTTTGAAGAGTTTGAGAAAAGATCATCTTCTGGTCGTTGGGACGAAAGACAATTTATAAGTGAATATTACGGTAGAAATAAATATGAGTTTGAAATTTATCCAGAAGACAAAAATAATAACTTATTTATTGTTTGTATAAAAGATAATACAAGTAGGTACTACAGAGATTCTAGTGAAGTAACCGATATTTTTCCTACTACATCTAAAATGGTTAAATCAAACCGTTATCCATATAAAGACATAGAAGAAAAGCATATGATTCCAGTTACGTTAGAAAAGATTTTTGAAGTGATGAAGCCGATGTATATTCAAAAATATTTAGCAAACGGTAGAGAATATAAAAAGGAGTACGAGTTTAATGAGTAAAAACGATGACAGAATTTTAGAATTAAAGAAACAGATTGAGGCTAAGAAGAAATCAATTTCCGAGAAGAAAATCAGATTTATTCCTGAAACAAATTGCGTTCTTAATATGGATGGAATGACAATTAATCTTAATGTATGTTCAGATGATGCGTTGTTGTTACTTTTGATTAGATTGAATTCATATTTGATGTCTGCCAAAGATCTCAATATGGCTGATTTTGAAATTTCAGGATACAGTGTGACAGCATGGATTAAAGATATTAAGAGTAAATTAGATGTATCTGGTCTGAAGAAAGAAGAATCTGATTTGAAGAAAATGGAGAGCAAGTTGGACAAGTTACTTTCTGATGATAAGAAAACAGAGCTTGAAATTGATGAGATTGCTGCTTTATTGAAGTAAAAGAGAGAATAATACAATAGGTAGTATATTTCATAAAATCACATACTATATATAGTGGTCGGATAAATTTAAACTACTATATATAGTAATAAAAAGGACAAGAAATATCGGTTTCCTTGGGAGGTGAGGATTTGGGGCAATTATGGGAAAAAGTAGAAAATAAGTTGAATAAAAGTGGTCGAAAATGGAAAGAAAGTGAATACATGCCATATAGATGTGCAGAGTTATTTTGTGAAAAATGCGGTAAGAGTATGGGTGTACAAGATATTATATGCACCGATTTGCGAACACTTATGTACTGTGGTGATTGTGTTAAACCATATCTGAGACAAGTCCCATATAATTTAACAGATGACAAAGAGATAATTTTTGATAATGGTTTAACCGTTGAAATCAAATATAAGGATAATTATTATCATGACCTGACTTGTAATAAGATTTGTTACTTTAATAAAATAGGAAGATATATCAAGATTAAAGGAAAAATTTATTACTTGAATATTAATAAAAAGTCGCAGTTATAATTATTGGATTCCTTTGGAGGTAAAATAATATGATAACACCACCAGTAATACAAAGTTTAACAAATGAAAATACAATGTTGTCAAGTGCTTCTATTGAAGATTTAGAAGAGTATAAGAAAAATGCTTGTAAAATACTTAGAGGTCAGACGCAGTATGCTACTGCAAAAATCGTAGAAGAATTGATTGACCAGGAAATTATGAATAGGAAGATTATTGAAGAATGGAATAAAATCTATGAACAATTTCCAGAACACATAGGAGTGTGAATTATGGCTGTAAAACATATTAAGACGATAGATGCAATTGAGATAGAGGAAATTCTTTCAAAGTATCTTCATGTTTTTGATTGTGCATTAAAAATCATAGACACCAAAAATGGACAATCTGTTGTAGCAGAGGTTTATAAGCGAGTAGAGAATAATCTATCAGGAGGTGATATCAATAGAATTAGAGAATAACCCAAAACAGATTGAAGAAAATCTTAAAAGTGTACTCACATTAGAATATATGGGAATTCATATCGAAGATGTGGTGGATGATTTTAAACAGTTATATTACTTCTCAGTACCAGAAAGATCAATATTAAAAGTTGAATCTGTGAAAGAACAGGCTGAGACGGCAGAAGATTTAATGAAAGTTGCGAAAACAATTTTAACAGAAATAATTCTTGATACATATAAAGCTGAACTTGCCGATGGTGAAGAAGATGAAGAGTTTTATAAAGATGTAGAGAATAATATTTCAGAATATGCTTTATTCTTTGCAAAGGTTAGACAAGGTGAAATATGGAATAAAGAAATGGGCAAAGCTGCTGTTAATAAGGCATTGGGAAAATTCCAAAACCCATTATACAGACAGGTTTAGAAGGAGAATAAATAAATGACTTGTAAGTATCCAATAACTAGCAGAAGTTATAAATTTTGTATAGGTTGTAGCGATATAGATTGCTGTGAAGATGCAGTTACTTCCAACATACCTATGCCAGAAGTACAGCCACCAAAGAATGTTATTCCGTCTGCATCAGAAGCAAATAAGATGACAAACAATGCAATTGATAGCTGCACGACACAGCAATTAGCAGAAATATCTAAATTAATTAGGGATGCGATTGCAGATGGTAAATTTTCAATTAGTGAAGATGGTTCTTTAAAACCTGAAACACGAAAGAAATTAGAGGAACTTGGTTATAAAGTTGAGACTGGTACTCAGTACAATGAACCATATTACAGTATCAGTTGGAGAGAAACGAAGTAAATTTCGATTTCTTGCGAGGAGGTAAAATCTTGGAGAAAATAATTAAATATAGATGTTCTGAATGTGGAGAATTATTTGATATACCTGAAGAGGCTTTAGTTTGTGAAACAAGACACAAAAGAATTAAAAAAGCTAATGATATGCTTAATGGAGGATACACATTAAAGCAAATTAATGACGAGTGTGAGATTTGGGGATCTGTGCCAGAACATTTAGAGAATGTAAATAAGGATAATTGCTTTAAAATTAGCTATTGGCAATGTTGTGATAAACCTGCTTACAGAATTACTCGTATCTGTTTTAATGGAAGAGTAGATGTAAGAGGTTGTGGTTCGTGGAGTGGATATTATGGTAATCAACTTAGATTAAGCAGCTCAGATTTAATGAACCCAAGACCAAAGGAAGAGTTATTTATAGATAGTAGATATACAAGCAGATGGTGATAAATAAGGAGGATTGATACATACGAATTTAGTACAAGCATTAGAAAAGCAGATTGAATTCTGTAATCAATATACAAGATATAAATGTGGAGTATTTGTAAGAACAAAAGAACAACGTGAGATTGTAATGAAATGCATTTCAAACTTATTGTTAGATCGAAGTAATACTCAATTAAGAAATTATGCATGGAAGCTAGGTTGTTATTGGAATAATGGTAATTGTATTGAAGTATTACTTATAAACGATTCCGTTAGAGGACACAGATTTAATGGTGTAATAATTGAAAATGAAATCGAAAGAGATATTGTTAATTCTTTGATTATGCCATATTTAATGGTAAGGATTGATTCTACTGGACATAAAATCGAAGAATTTAATAATGTCAAAGAGAGAATATTTACAGTAGATATTAGCAAGAGTAATGTCATTGAAAGTAAAAATCATTCAATTTATATTTCGACTGGCTGGCAAAGAAACATGTTAAGTAGAGGATTGAGAAATTCAAATATATTTATTAATGATTTAAACGAAGAAAATTTTAAGAAGGAGTATATGTGTATGTTTGATAATCACACAGCAGCTCATAGAGTTGCACAGGTAGGAACAGATAAGATTTATATTTATAATGCGATTGGTATTCCAAAGGAGAATATTAAATATGAGACAGAGTTTGTTAATAGAACTAAGGAAACTTATCTAAATATCAAAGGCGAATATAAAGATATATTTGAGAATGAAATTGATGTTCATTTATTAATTGATACTGATGTCTATAATAAATATGAAGTTGAATTCCGTGATGGTCTTGTTATTGTATTTTTACATGAGATTATCAATAAAAAGCCTACTTTAGAAGATGTTTCAAGTAAGAAGGGAGAATAATACAATGACAAGTTATGAATTTGAAAAAGCTGCAAAGAATGCAGTGATTCAGACATTGAGTGAAAACATCAGTATTGACCAGTTGGATCTCGTATGGTTTGCGCATGAGTTAGGTTATAAGAAGTGTACTATTTGGGGACAGCCGATGGGTAACAGATATGCAGAAGTTACTTATAACAGAGATAAAGATGAGATGTATGTAGACATTTATCAGAAGATTATTAACAATAAGATTTCATCTGACGAATTCAATTTTGAAGCATAAAGGAGAATATATGCATGAGTAATTTAAAGGAACAATTAACAAAAGGTGGAGTAGCAGCAGTTATTGTCATTTCAATTTTAGCTGTATGCTATGGACTTAGTTGGATTGTTACATGTGGAATAATCAAGCTTATTACAATGTGCTTTGGTTTGACATTTAAATGGTCTATCGTAACTGGTATTTGGCTGATTATCTGCATTTTAAGATCAGTTTTCAATGTAACAGTGAAGAAGTAGAGTCGAAGGAAACTGACATTTCTTGGTGTAGATTGAATATAAGGAGAAATAAAATGTGTTCTAATGCAGTAATTTCTTTATTAAGCATATTTGTAATATTGAGTATATTATTTGCAGGTTTCTATATAGCCTACAAAGCGGATATCGAAAATATATATATTCTCAATTCTATAAAGAATTTTGTTGTTGATTTATTTAAAAATAGAAATATTTTAGGTAAATTTCTTTCAAGTGTTGTATTTTTATTATCTATTCCAGGTATATTATTTATGATTCTTTTAGTAATAGCGGATGTGCTCATAAAGTTATTTATAAAAATATGGAAGTTAGGAAATAGATAAAACTTTATATAAATAAGAGAATATATAGTTGGAGGTGAAAATGTGATTCAAGTAATTGAGACAAATTTGAGTATTGATAATGATAATATCATAAGAGATCATCAGTCACTAATTGTTGAAGTTGAAGATTGGGATACATATTGCAAAGCATTTGAAAAATACAATGGCAAAGCTGTTCGTTTCAAGTCAAAGACTATGCCTGGTAACAGTATCTTATCAAATTGCTCTATAACAGATCTGATATATGATGACATTCATCTATCTTGTATGATCTTACACCAATCAGGTTTTATTACGAAGAAACTTGCATATAGAATTGTTTTACAATCCATGACTCATTCGAGCCACAATTTCCAATAAAAATAAAAATCGAATAGAGAATAAGTCAGTGAAAGGAAAAAATTATATGAAATTATTTAAAACAGTAGATGACAAATTAAAAGAGATTGGGTTTGTAAAAACAAAAGAGAATGAATATGGTGTAGAGTATGAAAAAACCAATGCAACTGATACATACGAGTTTATTCATAAAGTTTGTATTCTACATAAAAGTTCTGGTAAACACATTTTACAGTCTTATGATCCAGATTTGATGGATGAAAAGAAAGTTGGAAATACATGTGTTGGTCTTACGGGATATGAGATGAAGTTATTTCTTAAAAAGATGAAACAGATTGGTTTATATAGTAAATAACGAGTGAGAAATCACTGTTTCATTGGCAATTTTGAGGAGGTGAAAATGTGTCACAATTTAAATTCAGTGAAGACTTTGCAAATAATTGGAAGTCAGGTCAGATAGTTATTTGTGAAGAAAAAGAGGATGGTTACTTAGTTGATAAGATGGCACTGATTGAAAAGGACGAACTTTTAAAACATGGTGAATTTATCACAATGAATGTTGAGATATTAGGACATATGCAATCAAATGGTGTAGATGATTTATTCATATATGATAGAGATTTTCAACCAGGAGACACAGTACAACATTTCAAAGGTGGTTTCTATAAGATTGTTGCCATTGGAACTAATACAGAAACAGAAGAAAAGATGGTTGTATATCAGAGTTTAAAAGATAAAAGGGTATGGATTAGACCATATGAAATGTTTATCAGTAAAGTGGATAGAGAAAAATATCCAAACACTGATCAGACATATAGACTTATCAAAGTAAAGATTACTGCTTAGTAATCAGTCTTGAACGATTCAGTTCAAAAATTCCAAAACAAAATGTCACGAATAATATATATAATCCGTGACAAATAAGAGAATAAATAAATGCGGAAAGCATTTGTATGGGTGGAAGAACAGCATACCCTTGGGTTTTTACGCTCAAAAATCACTGTTGAAGATAGATTTTACATAAATTTATTTTCTGTGTTCCGTCCATTTGGGCGTTTAGATAGATTGTTTTATTAACAATATTTACATAAATTTTTTAATTTTAAGGAGGACATTTTTAAATGGCAGAGACAACAACAAAGGAAACAAATTTAAGACAGGCAAATGCAAAGGCAACAGCAGTAGGTGTGGTTAGTGAGAAGGATCTGAAGATTATAACAGAGGATGGAAAGAATAAGGTAACAGGTCATATTACAGTTAAGACTTCTGATGTTAATTTCGTTAAGTACAACGTCAATGTAAATGAGAAGACTAAGACTGGTACTGACAATAAGACTTATGCAGGTATTCAGACAGTAATGAATGAGTACAAATCTATTGCAGAAGTTGGTGAGGAAGAGGCTACAAAGGTTAGAGTCACTGGTGATATTAGCCCATTTATAGGCAAGAACGGTGAGAGGATTGTATCTTACAAGAGCAATTTCTTTAATAGATTAAAGGCTGATGAAGAGTTTGAGCCACATGCAGAGTTCGCAGTAGAGGTATTTATTTCGGATATTAGTCCTGAACTTGATAACGAGGGAGTAGAAACAGGAAGACTTGCGGTGAGTGGCTGGATGCCTACATATAACGGAATTGAGCCAATTGATCTTGTAGCAGAGGGTGAAGTAGCACAGGCGGTTGATTCTGGTTTTGAAGTAGGACAGACAGTAGAGTTCTATGGAGACATTATTAATAACAGAATTGAGACTGTTACAGAGATTCCAATTAAGATTGGTAAGCCAAGAAGAAAGGTAAAAGTAGATTACAAGAGCGATCTTATTATTACTGGTGCTTCTGACCCTTATGAAGAGGGTATCACACCAGAAGTTCCATATGTTGCTGATACAATTAAAGCTGCAATTCAGGAAAGAGCAAATCGTCTTGAAGAAGCAAAAGCTAAAGCTCAGAGTGGTGCAAAGGCATCTACTGCAAAGCCAAGTGGCGCAGCACACGGTAGAAGTTTAGGTTTCTAATCTAACTTTGTTGTAGGTACGAATGAAATAGTTTGAAACATGTACCATTTTTATTAAGAAAATATTTTTAAAAATAAAGGAGAATTACATGAACGAATTAGATATTTTTAATCCACAGGTCAGCACAGTAGCAAAAGGTTTAGAGGGTAAGGTTATTCTTGTCTATGGTGGAAATAACTTAGGAAAGACTAAACAGGCAACTCGTATGAAGAAGCCATTCTATCTTCCATTCGAGGCAGGTCTTAATGCCATTCCTGGTGTTCCATATTGTCCTATTACGAAGTGGTCTGACTTTATTAAGATTAACAAGCAGCTTACAGATCCTGCAACAGTAGAGAAGGCAAGAGAAATGTATTCAACAATTATCTTTGATGAGATTGAAGCGGCTGCAAATTACTGTCAGGAATTTATTTGCCAGAAGTATAAAGCTCCTTCAATCGGAGAAGGAAACGGTGGATATGGACTTTGGAAAGAGTATGAGACTGAGTTCTGGAAGCAGATTAACAAATTACTTGGTGCTGGATATTGCTGTTACTTTATTGCACATGCACAGGAGAAGGATGGATACATTTCACCAAAGGCTGATAAGAGAGCGTTAGCACCTATCATCAATAATACAGACTTATGTGTTTATGTTCGTTCTAACGGTGTTGATAAAGACGGTAAGGTTGTTAAGTCTTCTGGTTTCTTAGCACAGACAGATGAGTTTTTTGCTCGTTCTCGTTTTGATTATCTTCCTACTACTTATATTGAGGAGTTCACTGCTGAAGCTCTTGAAGATGTAATTATTAAGGCTATTGAGATTCAGGAGAGAGAAGAAGGAATCACAGCAGTTACATATGAGGAGCAGAAAGCACAGAGAACAGTTGATGTTAAATCATATGATGACCTCATGGACGAGCTACAGAAACTTGGAGAAAAGCTTGCTGATAATGGATATCTTGAGGATTTACAGACAATCGTTGCAAATCAGTTAGGCGAAGGCAAGAAGGCTAGTGATCTGAAGAAAGGTCAGGAACAGCTTATTGAAGCAATCATTTATGATATTGAGAGTTTCATTGAGGAGAATAACTTATAAGAGGTTGACACATGGCAGCTCGAAGAAAATGCGTAATATGCAATGAGCCAATTGTAGATGAGGATGGCGTTCCATACAAGGGACGCTATGCTCATAAAAAATGTTTTAATATTGCAATCAAGACATTGCAGAAAGACAAAACTGAACAGATAGATAAGGTTGCTACAAAGAAAAAAGTTGGTAGAAAGGCTAGACCTCAAGCCGAATTAAAAGAAGCATTATCCGAAGAGGAATATACAAAAAAGCAACAATATTATAAGTATTTAAGAAGTCTCATCGAAGGAGAAGAATTAAGTACAAAAGTATATGCCTTAACAGAAGATTATATCAAGCGTTATGGATTTACATATGAAAGCATGTATAAGACTCTGGTTTATCTGCATGAAATCATTGAAAAGGATTTAACTGGTGATGTAATTGGAATTGTTCCATATTATCACACAGAAGCAATGCAGTATTATGAGTCGGTTGATAAATTGGAAGAACATAATGAAAGTATGGATATTTCAAATATGTACAAAGAAAAGACCATTATCGTTCAACCTAAAAGGAGAAAAATAAAACAGATTGATATTCAGTCAATTGGGAAAGAGGTGAAATAATGGCACATGAAGGACTTGTAGATAAAAGAGCATATTTGAATACGATTGGTTGTTTAATACAAGATTCTTCCTTAATAGATGATATTGATAGACCATTAGATAGAACTGATTTTAATACAGAGAACTTCTATGAATTGCTATTTGTTGCAATTTACAATCTACATATGCAAGGTTGTACCACAATTGATGAGTTTAGTATAGATTCATATCTAAGCAATTACAAAGAACAGTATTCAATTTTTCAGGAGAATCAAGGTATAGAATATCTTTCAAATGCAAGAGATATGGCTACCATTGAGAACTATGATTATTATTATCACAGATTAAGAAAATACGCATTGCTTAGATATTATGAGCAAAAAGGTCTTGATACAAGATTTATTTTTGACAGTACCATTGCAGATACCTCAAAAATGGAAGCTGAACAAATTAAGTTTGACAATTATACTGAGCAAGACATTATTGAAATGGTTGAAGCAACATTTGTTATTAATCCCAATATGAAATATTGTACCAATACACTAAGTACAGATGTTCAAGCTGGTGACGGCATGACAGATTTGGTAAATGAATTGATGGAAGTTCCTGATGTTGGTTTAGCTTTGAATAACGAGGGATTGAACACTGTATCAAGAGGTGCGAGATTAGGATGTTTATTTATGAGATCGTGCCCTCAAGGTGGCGGTAAAACTCGTATGGCTGCTGGTGATGCTTGTAAAATTGCAGTTCCGTATTTTTATGATGTTGTATCAAAGCAGTATGTGTATACAGGAAATTGTGAGCCGACTACTATTTTCTCAACTGAGATGCCAGTAGATGAAATACAGACATTATTAATTGCAGCCGTTAGTAAAGTAAATGAGGAACATATTCTATATGGTACATATGAGCAAGGAGAATTAGAAAGAGTTCAACAAGCCATTTCTTATATCGAATCTAGTCCATTATATATCGTACACATTCCTGATTTTTCCATTGAAGATATTAAGAATCAAATAAAGAAATATAATAGAGAGTTTTCTGTTAGATATTTTTTCTTTGACTATATTCATACCTCATTACGTTTAATGGCAGAAGTAAATAGTAAATCTGGAATGGGATTGAAAGAGCATCAGTTATTATTGGTATTTGCAACCGAATTAAAGACAATCGCTCAACAGTTAGATGTGTTTATTTACACGGCTTCTCAGTTAAATGGTGAAGCACAAAATGCACAGTATAAGGATCAGAACTTGTTAGCTGGTTCAAAGGCATTAGCGAATAAACTGGATATGGGTGTTATCTCAATGGCTCCCACTAAAGCTGAAAAAAAGAAAATTGAATCAGTGTTGCACAAAATGGTTAATATGCCTGTACCTAATATGTGTCATTGGGTATACAAAGTCAGACGAGGAAGATTAACACGAATCATTATTTGGACAAAAATTGATTTAGGTACTATGACGGAACAATGTTTGTTTGTAACGAATTATGATTTCGAGTTAATTGATATGGACTTTACAAAGATTGAGCAGGTAGAGGAGAAGATTAAGGAACATTCCGTATTGTTATCTCAAGTACCTGATAATCCGATTGATGAAGAACAGGAAGAAGAACCAACCGATAAGAAGAGTTGGGGAAACTGGTAAGTGAGGTGAGGGTATGTATTTAGATAAGGATGCAATTCTTAACTCACTTACTAAAGAAGATATAATAAAAATTGTTACTTATTTTGGCTCTAGTTATCCGAAAACAGATAGTAATGGTGATTTAATATTCCAGTCAGTATGTCACGGATCAGATTCATGGAAGTTATATTATTATCACGAACCGAATGAAGATAAAGGATACAAAGGAAGAACTTTTCATTGTTATTCTAAATGTTCAGACAGTTTTAATGTTGTTGAATTAGTAATTAGAGCCAATAGAGTTAAAGGAAAGACAGTTACATGGTATAAAGCGTTACATTTTATTGGGCAACTTACAGGAAAGTTGGCTGTTACAAGTGCTGATGAGATTGAGAAAGAAAAAAATCGTATCAATGATTTTGAGTGGATTAATCGTTTGAAGTCAGTAAAAAAGAATAGACGTGAAGTACCTATATTATCTGAAATTAGTGAAAATATCTTAGACACATTCTATTATGCACCTCATGAAGATTGGTTAAATGACAACATTTCTCGTGAAGCGTTGAGCAGATATGAGATTGGTTATTATGGACTGACCAACCAAATCGTAATTCCACATCGAGACAAAGACAATCGGTTGGTTGGAATTAGAGGTCGTTATCTCGATGAATCTGATATCGAAAGAGTAGGAAAGTATGTTCCGCTTCAAATAAGTGGGAAGTTTCTTAGTCATCAATTAGGTTCAAATCTATATGGAATCAATGTTACCCAAAACAAAATTAAATCAATACGAAAAGCAATGCTACTTGAGTCAGAAAAAGGTTGTATGCAAAATTATTCATACTTTAGAGAAGATTCATTTGCAGTAGCAACATGTGGAAGTAATATCACTATCACTCAGCAAAAATTATTGTTGCAATATCTCAAATGTGAAGAAGTGATTGTGGCTTTTGATAGAGAATACCAGGATGCACATTCTTTTGAGGCAGAGATTTATTACAACAAACTTGTAAAAAAAGTAGCAGGATTAGTGCCATATTGCAAAGTTTGTTTGTTGTTAGACAGTGAGAATAGATTGCCTTATAAAGCCAGTCCTACAGATATGGGGAAAGAAACATTGTTGGAATTATTAGATGAGAAGATTGTTATCACAATGGATGAAGTTAATAGAGTGTTGAAAGAATCAAAGAAGGAGAAGTAATTGCAAGAATTAAAAGATAAAATAAGACCTGTAACTGATAAGGACAAAGGTTTACCTATATTTTCATATAGTAAAATCGAAGTTTTTAAAAATTGTCCTCTTCAGTATAAGTTTAAATATATAGATAAGAAGTATTCACAGGATACTTCAATTGCACTTGAGTTGGGTAGTCTGTGTCATTATGTTTTGGAACAGAAGGGCAGGATGATTGCTTCTGGTCAAGCAGTAGATTATGACAAGTTAAATAATATTCTACAGAATGGCGTGACCGAAACAGACGAAAAAACAAAAGAAGAATTATTAGGTGTAGCACAGCTAAGAAGAAAATATTTTGAAGTATGGCATGAAGCTGATAATGCGAGTGGTGCTTCATATGAAGAAAAAATAAAACTATTTGATAAAGTGTTACACGAAGAAATGGAAGATACTACTTGGCAGCCTACATATTTTGAAAAACTTTTTGAATTTGTATGGGACAACAAAGTTATTCTAAAAGGTTTTATTGACCGAATTGATGTAAAGGATGGTCAGTATAGAACGGTTGATTATAAGACTTCCAAGAAAATATATGATCAAAGTAAATTGGCAACTTCATTACAGTTTGGAATTTATGCCTTGGCAATTTTAAATGAATTTGGTGAATTGCCTATTGAATCGCAGTATAGATTCATCCTTATAGACGATGAACAATATGCTCTTACAAAAGGATGGGAAAAGCGTTTAATTAAAGCACTTGATAAAGTGTTTGGTGATATTGAAGCAAGTGAGAATAAAAATCTGTTTATTCCGAAGCCCACGCCATTATGTCATTGGTGCAATTTCTGCACAACAAATCCAGAAGCAACTATTTATAAAAATGAATGTGAATATTATTCAAAGTGGACACCAACTCAAAAGACATTTGAAGTCAATAAAAAGTGGAATGCTTTGGAGAATAATAGTACAGAGAAGAGAAGAAAGTTGGTATTTTAATGACAGAAGAAAAGTTGAAAATGATTGAGCCTATTTATGACTCGTTTGAAAATGAAGATATTAAAGATTTCTGTAAACTCTTGGTGTCAGAACTTCCTTTGTATTGGTGGGAAGTGCCTGCCTCGTCTACAGGTAAGTACCATCCTGCATATGCATTAGGCGATGGTGGATTGATGAGACACAGTATTGCAGTTGTACGATTCCTTAATTGGTTTTTCAGTCTTGAGCAGTATCAGAACAAATTCACTGACAGAGAAAGAGATTTATTAAGATGTGCTGGTTTAGTGCATGATGGCAGAAAATCAGGTGCAAGTGATGATGTAAAGGAAGTGTTTACAGTATTTGATCATCCGTTGTTAATGGCAGAAGCGGTTAGAAAGCACAAAGAAGATGCAGTTATTTCAGATAAAGAAATTGAACTGATTGCCAATGCGATTGAATCTCATATGGGGCAATGGACAACCTCAAACAAACCAAAAGATGCTGGAATTGTGCTTCCAAAACCATCAAATAAATATCAGGAGATTGTTCATTTGGCTGATTATCTTGCTTCACGAAAGCCGTTAGACATTGAGTTTGATGAGTGGAAGAAACCTGAGTTACCACCTTTAGATACTTATGTGTTGAATTTTGGTAAGTATAAGGATGAACATCTTGTGGAAGTAGCACAAAAGGATAAAGGATACATTGATTGGTTGAAAGAGAATTATGGAAGAGAACCAGTCAGAAGTTTATTAAAACAGTTATAAGAGGAGGATTTGAGTGAGTTTTTTTGGAGTACATAACCATAGTGCAGAGGGAAGTAATTTAAGACTTCGAGATTCTATAAATAAAGTGCCTGAAATGATTGAGTATGCTCACTCATTAGGTCATGCTGGCATTTGCTTTACGGAACATGAGTCTATCACTTCCTCTTTAGATGCACTTAAATACTATGATAGTCACAAGGATTTAGAAGGATGGGAGAATTTTAAAGTTGTTCTTGGTAATGAGATATATTTGTGTACAGAAGATGTAACTGCCGAGAATAAATTTAATAATAGATATCCTCATTTTATTTTAGTAGCATTAAATGCTCATGGGCATCAAGGCATTAGAGAATTAAGCACAAAAGCTTGGACTAAGAACTCTTTTATGCATGTCATGATGCGAGTTCCTACCTATTATAGTGATCTTGAAGAAATGATGGCAAACTATAAAGGAGATATTATCGGAAGCTCGGCTTGTCTTGGAGGAGCTTTACCACATAGACTTTTACAATTTCAGGATTTAGAAAGAGCAAATCCAAAGGAATATGAAAAAATATGGCAATCTTGTAAAGATTGGATTGCATATATGAATGAGATATTTGGTGATGGATACTTCTTTTTAGAGTTGCAACCTTCTCATATGATGGAGCAAATCTATGTCAATCATAAGTTAATTCAGTTATCAGAAGAGACAGGTACACCATATATCATTACAACGGATGCTCATTATCTTAAAAAAGAAGATAGACAGATACATAAAATCTTTTTGGAATCTCAAGAGGGCGACAGAGAGGTGGATGATTTTTATTCTACTACTTATATTATGAGTGAAGATGAAATTCATGAGTATATGGACGAATACTATGGTCACGATGTAGTTCAAAAGGGATTAGACAATACAATGCTTATATATGGAAAAGCAGAGTATTACAAACTCACAAAAGATCTCGATATTCCGTACATTCCATTAAATACTTCTGAGCCAAACAAAGAGTTATATGAAAAGTTTAAGAATCAAATCCCTTTATTAAGTGAGTTTTATCATTCTGAATACGATTGTGATAGGCATTTAGTAAGAGATATTGTTGCTTATATTGACACAGATCCTTATTATCAAACAGATGAAGCTTATGAAAAAATAAACGAATGTCTTCATTATATAAAGGATTCATCCGAAAAAATGAAGGTTCGTTGGTCTAAATATCTTCTTCAGATTGCTATTGATGTACAAATTGCTTGGAGTGCAGGTACATTAGTAGGGGCTGGTCGAGGTTCTGGTGTAGGTTTCTGTCTATTAAATATTCTTGGTATCACACAGATTAATCCGTTAAGAGAAAAAACAAAGACGTATCCTTGGAGATTCTTGAATCCAGAACGTGCTTCTGTTTTGGATATTGATATTGATATATGTGGTTCAAAGCGTGAAGCAGTTATTCAGGCTATGAAAGATACATATGGAGAAGATAGAGTTAGCAAGGTTATGACACTATCAACTGAAAAGAGTAGAAGTGCTATTTTAACAGCAGCTCGTGGTTTGAAGATTGATAATGATATAGCTCAGTATATTAGTTCATTGATTGTAGCCGATAGAGGTCAATTAAGAACTTTATCACAAATGTATTATGGTGATGATGATAATCCACCTGTACAAGAATTTGTTACAGAAATGAATAAATATCCTGAATTATGGGAAGCTGCACAGAAGATAGAAGGACTTGTCAATGGTGTAAGTTCACATGCAGGTGGAATTATCTTAGTTGATAGACCATTTACAGATACAACAGCACTTATGAAAACAAATTCAGGTGATGTTATTACTCAGTTTGATTTACATATGTGTGAAGATTGTTCTCTTATTAAGGTCGATCTGCTTTGTATTGATGCTTTGGATAAAATGCAAGCAGAGTTGGAACTGCTTTTGGAGAATAATGTAATAGAGTGGCAAGGTTCATTGAAAGCTACTTATGAAAAATATATTGGCGTATATACTTTGGAACGTAATGCTAAAGATATGTGGGAAATGCTTTGGAATCACAAAGTAATGTCATTCTTTCAGATGGAGAAAGAGAGTGGTGTACAGGCGGTTGCATTAGCAAAACCTGCTTCTGTCGATGAATTAGCAACCATTAACTCAGTATTGCGACTTATGGCACAGGAAAAAGGTGCTGAAACACCATTACAGAAATATGCTCGTTTTAGAGAAAATATCCAGTATTGGTACGATGAAATGACTGAATATGGTCTGACACAAGAAGAACAAGATATTCTGAAAGATATTATTGGAGTATCATTTGGTATCTGTGAAGCCCAGGAGTATTTGGTACTTTTAACAATGCATCCGAAGATTGGTGGTTTCTCACTAGCTTGGGGTGATAGGTTAAGAAAAGCGGTTGCAAAGAAGAAACCAAAAGAGTTCTTGCAATTACAAGAAGAGTTCTTTGTTAATGCGAAAGAGAAGAATTTATCAAAGAATTTAACGAACTATGTGTGGAATGTGCTTATTTGTACCCAGCGAGGGTATGGATTCAATAAAAGTCATACACTAGCCTACTCGATTATAGGTCTTCAAGAGCTGAATTTGTGTTATAAATACAGCCCGATTTACTGGCAGACAGCGAATTTAATTGTAGATTCTGGTGCAGTAGATGAAAATGCAGGTGATTCTACCAATTATGGAAAGATGGCTATAGCAATAGCGGCTGTTCAAAAAGAGAATGTTAAAGTAGAACTTCCACTTATCAACTCAGCAGACTTTGGTTTTAAAGCAGATGTTGAGAACAATCGTATCATTTTTGGATTAAAGGGTATCAATGGTATAGGCGATGATATTGTACAAGCAATTATTCAGAACAGACCATTTAATTCTATGGAAGATTTCGCTCGTAAAATGCTTGATACAAAGCTTATTACCAAGTCAAAAATGATTCAATTAATTAAAGCTGGTTGCTTTACAGAATTGCACTCATCAGATAGAAAAGAAACAATGCGTTGGTATTTAAAAAACTATGCTTTTACTCCAAGTGACAAAATTACAATGCAACAGTTCGCAAAAATGACAGAATTGGGTATTATTCCTGAATCATTAGATTTAGCAAAACGTATGGTTAATTTCAAAAAATATGTTTTAGATGATGAAGGATTGTATGAAAAGCATATAGATGAAGGAAAGAAAGTACCAAAAAGAGGATATCATGATGGTTATTATATTCTCGACAACAATTCTCAGCCTTTCTTCAAGGAACATTTCACAGAAGACTCAGTAGTTAAAATAAAAGGAGAATATTATATCGTATCAGAAAAATTGTTTACTAAAGAGGTTGATAAATATATTCAGCCATTAAAGGATTGGTTTGACAATACTGATACATTGAATCTCTATAATGAAGCTTTATTTAAAACTGTTTGGAATCAATATGCTGATGGTACATTACCTTCTTGGTCTATGCAAGCATTAAGTTACTATGATGGTGAGCATGAATTGGAGAATATTAATGAAGAACTATATGGCATAGTTAATTTCTTCGATTTACCAGAAGAACCAGAACCTTACGATTATTACACTCGCTATATTGATGGTTCACCAAAGAAAATGCCTAAATTTAAGATTTCAAGAATAGCAGGAACAGTTATCAATGCTGATAATTTGCATTGTATGGTTACACTTCTTACAAAGTATGGTGCAGTACATGTGAAGTTTAATAAAGGTCACTATGCATTTTATAATAAACAAATTTCAGCAAAGCTTGATCCGAATAGTGATAAGAAGACTGTACTTGAAAGAAGCTGGTTAAGTAGAGGTTCAAAGATTGTTGTGGCAGGAATCAGAAGGGATGATAGTTTCAGACCAATGATTTATAAAGACACAATTTACCAGCACACGGTAAATAAAGTTCAAGAGATACATTTAGATGGTACATTGTTACTTCAATCTGAAAGAACAAAAGTTGATTAAAAGGAAAGTGAGGATTAATGACATCAGAAAATAGAATAAAAATTATATGTAGTGTAGAGACAATACGATTTTATAAAAATGAATTTGGAATTGCTGTTGTCTCAGTAGATAAGGTCAAAGAGGGCAAACCTAAGACCGATAAATTCAATCAAATCATAATCAAAGGTACAATGCCACAGTTGGTTGAAGGTAATCCGTATGTATTAGTGGCAGATTATGTAGAAGATCCTAAATGGGGAGGACAATACAATATCATATCAATCTATAGTGCCATTACCTTTAATGAGAATGACAAAGTTGGACAGAAGAAATTTTTGTCCACTTTGTTCACGCCACTTCAGATTGAAAATATGTATGATGCATTGGATGATCCATTTGATTCTTTGAAGAATAACAAAGCAGAAGATTTGGTAAAGGTCAGAGGTTGTGGACTAGACACGGCTGCACGATGGATTGAAAGATTTAATAGAAATATCCATTTAGCAAAAATCTTCTCAGAGTTGGAACAGTATAACCTTACAAACAATATGGTGAATAGACTAATGGAACGATATAATTCACCTGATTTAGTTGTTGAAAAGGTTAAAAATAATCCATATATCTTATGTAACGAAGTAAAAGGAATCGGTTGGAAAACGGCAGATAAAATAGCACTTGATAGTGGAATGGAAGAATTTTGTTCTCAACGTATTAGTGCTTTTATTTACAAATACCTTGAAGATTCTGGTCAGAATGGTTGTTCATGGATTACACCTGATGAGTTAATGGGGGCAATTATTGATGAACTTGGTGAAGATGTTCCTGATATGAATATTACAGAAGCAATTCATGATATGGGTGATGAGCTGTGGTGGAATGAAGATAAGACACAGATTGGTCTTAGAAAATTCTACAATATTGAAGATAAAATTGCCAAAGAATTAATCCGATTAAGAAATGCAAAATCAGAGATTACATATGGCGATTGGGAAGATACAATCAAGCATGTCGAGCATAAGAATGGTTGGCAGTTTACAGAAGAACAGCGAATGGGTGTAAAAGAAGCACTTGAAAACAATGTAGTTGTTATTCATGGTGAAGCTGGAACAGGTAAGAGTTCATCCGTGTCTGCTTTTCTTGAAGCGTTAAAAGATTATGTATATGTACAGTGTGCTTTATCTGGTCGTGCAAGTTCTCGAATGGCTGAAATCACAGGAGAAGAAGGATATACAATTCATAGATTGCTTAAATATCCTTGTACTGATGATGGGGGCAAGAATGGATTTACATATCATGATGAAAATCCATTGGATGTTGACATTGTAATCGTAGATGAGATTTCAATGGTTGATGCCTATCTTTTCTATTATCTTTTAAGAGCAATCCCTTCAGGTGCAAAGCTTATCTGTCTTGGAGATATGGGACAGTTAGAGTCAATTGGGTGTGGCAACATTGCGTTTGATATGATCAATTCTCCTGAGATTCCTACGGTATATCTTAGTCAAGTACATAGACAAGCAGCAGCATCAGCCATTGTTACAGAAGCAAGGCGTATTCGTAAAGGAATACAGATTGTAGAAAAAGACTGGGTTGGCACAGAGACAAGAGGAGAATTGCAGGATTTATCATTAGATTGTTATTCAGATAAGAGTAATACTTTCTATAAAATAATGCAGAGATTTTCAGAAGCAATGAACACAGAGAACTTCAATGTTATGGAAACTCAGATACTTGTTCCCGTTAAAAAACAAGGTGATGCTTGCACTTATAACATCAATAATACGATTCAAGATTTATATAATCCAGAAGACGACAATAAAGAACAGATTGAGGTTGTATCACAGGGCAAAGTAACAATTCTTCGAGAAGGAGACAAAGTTATCAATACACAGAATACATACAAAACCAATCCACCTATCTTTAATGGTAATCTTGGTATTATTAAAAAGGTATTTCCAGAAGATAAAGCAGTGCTTATTTCATTTATGGGTATTGGAGAGGTATACGTAGAAGGTACACAAGTTAATAGTATTGAACTTGGTTATGCGATTACAGTCCACAAGTCTCAAGGTTCTCAGTTCGATCATGTTATTTTCGGCATTGATTTTTCATCATATTCCCTTTTAACAAGAGAATTATTATATACAGGAATTACAAGAGCAAAGAAAAAATGTGATTTGGTTGCTCAAACTGGTGCTTTGAGAATGGCTATCAGTAAAGAGGGCGTAAGTAAGAAACAGACTCACTTACAGCAGTGTTTGTATGATACAGCTCATCCAAAGTTAGTATTTTAAGAGAATAATGCAGTGGGAAGGAATTACATGGAATATAAAATAACAAAAATAACTCATTCAGGAACAAAGGGTGAAAGAGGTCAAGACAGAACCGATGGCAGATATCCGATGAGAATTGGAAGAACTGTAGAGCTAGATTTGGATAAAGTTAAACTTGGAAAACCAATGATTATAAATTATCTTAAAAATGCTGATGGTTCAGATTATAGCAATATGTGTTTGCGAACAAGTAGCGTTGTATCAATAATCAGTACAGCAAGTGCAGTATTCATTGAAACAATGAACAGTATTTTCATATTTAAGAAAATTGAGGTCTTGGAATGCCCATAAATAGGGCGTTTTAGAGACTCAAAAAGCCAAGGAAAGACGGATTTCTTGTTTGTCAAAATATGTGGTGGTGGAATATGTAGACACGCAAATGGGCAGTAGACAGGTGGATGATTAAAAACACTCGGTAGGACACCTATGGGTTCGACTCCCTCCAATGTGAGCAGTGCACGGCTTATGTAGGGTGAAAATCCCTACCCACATATTATGAATAAAATAACAAAATAGGAGGACATATGAGTTCAAAAGATAATTCATATGCAAAATACAGACAAAAAGACATTATTTTTATCTGATGATGTAGACAACGAATCTATTGGTAAATTAACATGGAACATTTTACATAATATTGAAGCAACAAAAAATTTTGTAAAAGGAGATTTTCTATGAATAAAATGGTAATTGAAAAAGCAAATAAATTAATACGTTCACAACAATGTCTTAATGATTTAAGGCAAATAGTTATATACCCATATCCTGAAATGTTCTCAAAAAGAAAACATGATCAAAAAACAGGTTTTTGTTATAACGGTAATTATGTTAGTTTTGCACATTTGGATGATGTAACAAAAGATAAACTTAAAGCTGCTATACTTACTGTCATTGATGATAGGTATAATGAATTAAATGATGAAATAGACAAATTATAAATCGACAGTTTCTTGCGAAAATTAAGGAGGCAAAAATGAACAGAATAACTATTAATGGTAAAACAATCACATGTTCAGGAACTAATGTTGTCATCAACAATGGAAAGGTTATTGTAGATGGCAATATAGTTCAGGAATGCAATAGTGGTGATATTAAAGTCACCATCGAAGGAAATGTAAACAAAATTGATTGTGGTGGTTCAGTAGAAGTTCACGGCAATTCAGGAAGTATTGATTGCGGTGGCAGTTGTAAAGTCAGTGGAGATGTCAAAGGAGATATAGACGCAGGTGGTTCTGTAACTTGTGGTAACGTATCAGGTGACATAGATGCTGGTGGAAGTGTGAGATGTAGAAGATAAGGAGAATAATTTATGTATAACAAATTAACAGACAAACAGTATAACATTGCCATTGGTATTATTTTACTTTGGGGATTTTTAGTGAATACAATAATGTGTGTATTTTTTCAGGACACATTTTGCAACTTAAATCCAACAATGGTATTAATTGGCTACTTTGTAGTTGCATTAGCAGGTATTGGTATGAGTGAGTTTTCAGACAACCCAATTGTGAGTTTTATAGGATATAACTTAGTTATATTGCCAGTTGGTGTAGTTTTAAGTATTTGCTTAAAAGATTATTATATGTCTTCTATTGTACAAGCTTTTATTTTGACTACTCTGATTACCATTGTGCTTATTATTGTATCAAGTATTAAACCAGAAATATTTCTATCAATGGGGAAAACACTATTTATTTGTTTATCAGCAGTTATAGTAATTGAATTTATTATGATTTTATTTGGTAATGTACCTAAATGGTGGGATTGGATTGTCGCATTATTATTCTGTGGATATATTGGATATGATTGGGCAGAAGCACAAAATAATGCAAAAACTTTAGATAATGCTATAGATGGTGCAGTTGCTTTATATCTTGATATCATCAATTTGTTTTTAAGACTGTTGGGAAGCAGTAAAGATGATGATTAAAAGCAACAAGAAGCCATTATTTCATTGCTACGATTTCTATATAATTTTCGTTGCATTTCTTAGAGCAATTCGCTCATCATTTCACAAATAAAAAGAGAATAAATAATTAGGAGGTATATTACTTGCAGATAAGAATAATATCATTCAGTGATAATTATGAAGGGTATAAACTTAAAGGATATGCTGACATAGATAATATAAGTGAATTAATAAAAACACTTAATTATATGAAAGAAAATGACATACCAATAACAATCAATACGGAAGATATTGTTGATACAGATGGAGAAGATTACTACATAAGAAGTTTTAGTGTTGTATTCCCTAAAGTTGGTGGTGAAATTATTCCTCATATAGTTATCTATGTGGAAGAGGTATAAAAAATGAATAAAAAATTATTACTGATAATTATTATCATCTTACTTATTTTAGGCATATTTATCAGCTTATGTATGAGTAAAATGATTTTCAATTTGATAATGAATTCCAGTATGCCCAATTGGTTAAAGTGGATAATACTAAGAAGTTATTAAGGAAGTAGGTGAATACATGGAATGGAATGTATATTTTCATGACTTCAACAGAAATGAAATTATTACATACAACATATTTAGACATTATAGGTTTAATGAAGAGGTTCAGAAATTAATTCATAGTAAAATTGATAAGATGGAATTCAAGGAAAAGCTAAGAAAAGAACTCATGTATTGGTTTTGGTCAAAATGTGAATATGAAATAGTTATATCACCTTGGGTTGGTAGAAATAAAGAAGAAGCTGAAGTTAAGATTGATATACATGATCAGGTAATGTTGAATTTTAATAGATTCGTTGATTACTGCTGGTCATTTAAGGAGAAATAATATTATGGGAACAATTACAATTTTATCAGAAACAACTAAGAATCCTATTACATTAATGGGGCAAAGGGCAGGAGTGTGTTGGGGAGCAAATGTTTCTGACAATGAAAAGAATTTTAAGCGTGGATTAGACTGTATTAAATCAGGGCATGGACGTGTTATGGAATATGTCAATGTAGAAATGATTATTGATGGATATTCCGCTAAAGTTTTAAGAGAATATTATACACATATTGGTGGAGCACCAACAAGATTACAGGCAAGTACAAGATATATTGATTATTCAAAAGGTGATGGTTTTACATATACTACTCCAAGTTCTATTGATAAAAACGGATATTATCCTGTATGGAAGACATTAATGGATACTATCAACCGAACCATAAAAACAATGATTGACAATGGAGTACCAGTAGAAGATGCAACTATGGCGTTACCATTAGCATATTCATCAAAAATGGTAGACAAGCGTAATCTTAGAAATCTTGTTGATATGAGTAGGCAACGTATGTGTAGTAGAGCATATTGGGAATACAGAGAGCTTTTTAGAGATATTTGTAATGCTTTGAGAGGATATTCAGATGAATGGAAGTGGATTGTAGATAATCTTTTTCATGCAAAATGTGACGAGGTTGGATATTGTACCGAAGCTAATTCATGTGGAAGAAAGCCAGAGAGAGAGATGTGATTACTATGACATCTTTTTATATTATTTCGGAAAAAGAATATAAGGAATATAAAAAATTAAAAACGAAAAATAAACCAATGAGAAAATTACTTGGATATGAAAAATTATATTGCCCTGTATGTAATTATGTGGTTGATAATGCTGTTCCAAATCAAAAATATTGCGATAGGTGTGGTCAAAGATTATACAAAAGATTATATAAAAAGAAATAAAAGAGGTGATTAACAATTAGAGATCCGAATAGATTATTTAATTTCTATAATGAAGTGACTCGACTGCAAGTAACCTACATGCCAGATTGGAGGGCAGGGCAATTCTGGTTAAATTTCCTGTCGTGGTTACAGAATAAAAAGAAAATAGATGGTTTCTTTCCAGAAGAGTCAGAATTACTTATATATTTAAAAGAATTTTGCGGAGAAAAGGAGGAAACGAATGGACAAGTTTGATATTGCAGCCAGAGTTAGAGAACTCAACAGAGCATCAGAGGCTTATTACAATACTGGACAACCTATTATGAGTGATTATGAATTTGATAAAAAGATAGAAGAACTCAGACAGTGGGAAGAAGAGACTGGTATTGTATTATCTAATAGCCCAACACATAATGTCGGTTATCTAGTTGCCAATGAACTAAAAGAAGTAAAGCATAATCATCTAATGCTTTCTCTTGATAAAACAAAATCTGTTGATGAATTAATTGAGTTTCTTGGAGATAAAAATGGCTTTTTATCTGTAAAGTGTGATGGTTTAACCACCTCACTTCATTATATTAATGGAGAATTAATTGGTGCAGAAACTAGAGGTGACGGAGTAGCAGGTACAGAATGCCTTCAGAATGTTTTGACAATGAAGAATGTACCAAAGGAAATTCCATATAAAGACGAACTTATCATTGATGGAGAAACAATTATCGGATGGGACACTTTCAGAGAGATTAATGATAAACTTCCAGAAGATAAGAAGTATAAACATCCAAGGAATCTCGTATCTGGTTCATTACAGTTACTTGATAGCAAAGATGCTGCAAGTAGAAATATGAGATTTGTGGCTTGGAGAGTTATCAAAGGATTTGAGCATAAGTCAGTTTTTTTTGATTTAAAAAGAGCAGAAAGTAATGGGTTTGAAATTGTCCCAATGTGGAGTTATTCAAATAATTCTTCAGACAAAGAAAATCTTTCAAAAATGCTTGAAGATTTAAGATATGAAGCTGATTTTCATAATATACCTTATGATGGAGCTGTTATGGCAGTTGATGATTATAAAATTGCTGAATCTATGGGAAGAACGGATAAATATTTTAGACATTCTAAGGCTTATAAGTATGAAGATGAATTATTTGAAACTGTTCTTACAGATATTGAATGGAATACTTCAAAGACGGGTTTGGTTAATCCTGTGGCAATCTTCGAGCCAGTTGACTTAAATGGAGCAATTACTACAAGAGCAACGCTTCACAACATTACATATATTAAAGATATGATGCTTGGAATAGGAGATAGAATTAGAGTCTACCGTTCTAATATGGTTATTCCTAAAGTGCATGACAGTATTGACAAGAGTGGTAATTTTAATATTCCTAGCAAATGTCCTATTTGCGGTCAGCCTACAAGAATTATTAAAGAGAACGACTCTGAAGTACTTATATGTGAGAATCCAGATTGTAAAGGTAAACTTTTAGGTAGACTTGTTCATGCAGCAAGTCGAAATGCGTTGGACATAGAAAATCTTTCAGAATCTACAATAGAAAAATTTATTAATCTTGGTTGGTTAAATTCCATTAAGGATATTTATCATTTATCAAATCATGAAAACGATATGAAAACCATAGATGGATTTGGTAAAAAATCTGTTGAAAAACTTCTTAACTCTATTGAGAAATCTCGTAAAACAACTCTTGATCGTTTTCTTTACAGTTTATCAATTCCATTACTCGGTAAGTCAGCAAGTCAGGATATTGCTGAAAATTGTACAATAGAGAATACTTCAAGTATAGGTGATTTTATGCAAATTATGATTACTGATGGTGCAGAACATTTTAGAAGTATATCAGGTATAGGAGATAGCCTTATAAATTCTTTAAATTCGTATTTCAATATACATTGCTCAGAAATATTTGAACTAACAAAAGAGTTTAAATTTGATGAGCCTAATATAGTCTTAGATGAAACTCCAAAAACATTACAAGGTAAAACATTTGTTGTAACAGGTTCTGTCAATCATTATAAAAATCGTGATGAACTAAAAGCTGATATAGTTGTTCATGGTGGCACAGTTGTAGGTTCTGTAAGTTCTAAAACATCTTATCTTATTAATAATGATATAAATTCCACATCGTCTAAAAATCAGAAAGCAAAATCGCTTAATATCCCAATTATTTCAGAAGAAGATTTTTTAAAAATGATTCAGTAATCAGAGAATATTCTATTGAGAATCAATCTCACAATAAAAGAAAGCAGGTGATAAAGATAAGTAAGGTAAGAAGATTAGTAGCAGGATCGCTATTAACTGCTTCAGCTTTAACTTGTATAGTCCCCTTATGGGGACAAAATAATATACAAACTGCTAAAGCAGCACAGGAAGGTCAGTACATATATTCAAGAGTATTTACTGACCTAAAAAAGAATCTTGAAAAAGAAAAGACTCGAAAAGAGTTAGAAGAAAAAGAAGCTATGGAACAAGTTATCGCTAGGGAATATGAGAGTTTAGAGAGCGAAATTGAAGAATATTTGGGAAAATATACAGATTATCCTGTTCCAGATAATAAGCCCTTTAAATCTTATATGGATGCTGAAACTATTAAGGATAAAAGCTCAAAGCAATATGCCATGAAATCAACATTTCTTCTTGATTATAACACGGGAATATATATGATTGGTAATAGATATGCTTGTGCTTTAGGTTCATTCTACTCAACTGATATAGGAACTGAGTTTGATATTGTCTTAGAGAGCGGAGAAGTTATTCCATGTGTCTTAGCTGATGTTAAAGATGATGAACATACAGATTCTCTTAACCAGTATACAGTTGCAAATGGTTCAATTGTTGAGTTTGTAGTACATACAAACACACTTATTCCTAATATCTCAAATCGTTGGGGTAATACAGGAGATGTATCTAAGATAGCTGGATTTGAAGGTGAAATAGCTTATATAAGAATTTATGAAAGATGAAAGGGAGTAACTATGTTAGAGACAACAGCGGTTATTACTTTAGACACTATTCAACGAGTTAAAAATTTTGTTGAAATAGTTACGAAATATGATGAAGAAATAACAATTAAGTCACACAGGTATGAAGTCAATGCCAAATCAATAATGGCAATATTTTCCTTAAATCTACTTGAACCAATCAATGTGTGTCTATATTGTGATGATTCATTGGTGGTAAAAAGATTTGTTAATGATATGAAAGGATTTGAAAAGATATGATTATATTGGTAGGCAAATCTTGTTCTGGAAAAGATACGGTGGTTAAGGAATTAACGAAGATGGGTTACAACAAGATTGTAACCTGTACTACAAGACCACCAAGACCAGGAGAGATTAATGGAAGAGAATATCATTTTTTAGACAAGATGAATTTCTTAACCAAGATTGATTGTGGTAGTTTTGCAGAATACAGAATATACGAAACCGTCTCAGGAGCTTGGTATTATGGTTCTTTACTTGAAGATTATAATAAGTCACATTCTGTAATTATTCTTACGCCTGATGCTTTAGATAAAGTAAGAAGTAAGATTAATGAGAATGTAACTGTTATTTATCTTGAAGTATCTAATAGAGAAATTAAGCGAAGAATGTTAAATAGAGATGTTGACAGAGCTGAGTCTAAGAGAAGATATAAGGCTGATAAAAAGGATTTTAGACATATATCTAAAAAAGTTGATTATATTGTACATAACGAAAATAGAACAGCTTTTGAGACAGCCTTAATATGCAAGGAGTTAGATGAAATCAAAGAAAAGAATAACAGAGAAAAATCAGAAGAAGGACAAGATCTATTGTAGTAATAGGACTTGTCCTTATATGGAATGTGTAAGGTATTACAAGAATATTCCATATAATGTGTTAATTCTAAGAGAGAATTATAAATTGGATAAGAATAATGAATGTCCAAATATATTATTAGATTGGGGTGATGACATATAAAACTTTATTGCGATTTTGATGGAGTTATTGTAAATACAATTGCTGCAATATGTGATTTATACAATGAGGACTTTAAGTATTACAGCGATTATAAGTATATTCTTCCAGAACAGATTAAGACTTGGGATTTTGAAGAACTTAACTGTGCAAGTAGAGAATATATAAATACATATTTCAATCAGCAACGATTCTTTGATAGGTTAAAGTTCATGCCACAAGCTTATGAAACACTAAGAAAATTTGCATTACATAATGAAATAATTATTGTCTCTTCTGGTTATAGTCCTAATCTTAAAGCAAAGGAAAGATGGTGTAAAGAACACCTTCCGTTTTGTCAGTTTATTGGAGTTAATTTCAAAGAATATAATGATAAATCTCATATAGATATGAGTGGTGGCTTATTTATTGATGATTCTGCACATAATCTTGAGACTTCTAATGCTGATACAAAGATTTGTTTTGGCGAGATTTATCCTTGGAATAAGGAATGGAATGATAAACATTGTTGGGATTGGAATATGATATACCAGCTTTATAAAGCAGAATTGGAGGATTAATTATGTTAAGAGAGACTACAGAAATTAACATGGATAATATTACTACTGGTGATTGCATTGAATTGTTTGAATGTAAGAATACAAGAGTCGTTATTAATGATGGTAATGTTATTGGATTTGAGGAGGAATAAATATTGAAGGTAATTAAAAGAGATTGTTCAGAAGTTGATTTTGATAAGTCTAAGATTTCAACTGCAATTCTTAAAGCAATGAAAAATGGTTCAGGTATTGTAAAACAAAAGATTGCAGAAGACATTGCAAACGAGATTGAAGAAGACTGTAAGGATAAAGACGAAGTAAGTATCTCTGATATTGAATCAATGGTTTATGATAAATTGATTACTAAGAAGCAGAGACTTACTGCAAAAGCATATGAGGGATATAGAAGTATTCGTGAGTTTCAGAGAGAAAACGAGAATACAATTGATACAGAAATCACAGAATTGTTGAGTGGAGAAAGTGACTATTGGAATAACGAAAACTCTAATAAAAACCCAAGACTTAATACAACGCAGAGAGATTATTTAGCAGGAATTGTAAGTAAGGATGCATCAAGAAGGTATATCCTACCACCTGAGATAGTACAAGCTCATGATGATGGATTGATTCATGTACACGATCTTGATTATCTTATTCAGTATATGAACAACTGCTGTCTTATTAATCTTGAGGATATGTTACAAAACGGTACAGTAATTAGCGAAACATTGATTGAAAAACCACATAGTTTTTCTACAGCATGTACAGTTGCAACACAAATTATTGCACAGGTCGCTTCAAGTCAGTATGGAGGGCAGAGTATTTCTTTAGCACATCTTGCTCCATTCGTAGATATTTCAAGACAGAAAATCAGAAAAGAAGTAATTGAAGAACAAGAATATCTTTATAGAAATATTGATGAAAAAGAATGGGTTAAACCTAGAAAAGTTCTTGGTAAGAAGTTAAGAAAAGATCAGGAAAAGTTCTATAAAAATAAAGATAGATTGCTCAAATTTATTGATGCAACTGACATTGAAGATATTGTAGAAAAGCGTTTGAAAAAAGAAATTGAAAAAGGAATCCAGACAATTCAATATCAAATCACAACGCTCATGACAACTAACGGTCAAGCACCATTTATTACATTGTTTATGTATCTCAATGAAGCACATAATCAGAGAGAAAAAGATGATTTGGCAATGTTAATCGAAGAGGAACTTCGTCAGAGTTATCTTGGTGTAAAGAATGAAGAAGGTGTCTATATCACACCTGCATTTCCAAAAGTTATTTATGTTCTTCAGGAGGACAATATTCATGAAGAAGATAAGTATTGGTATCTTACTGAGATGGCAGCTAAATGTTCTATGAAAAGATTAACTCCTGATTATATCTCAGAAAAAATTATGAAAGAGATGAAAGATGGTAACTGTTATCCTGTAATGGGATGTAGAAGTGCTTTAACAGTATGGCATGATGAAAATGGTAAACCAAAATTTTATGGACGTTTCAATTCTGGTGTTGTAACTGTATCATTACCAGATATTGCATTATCATCAGGTGGAGATTTCAATGAATTTTGGCGTATATTTGATGAACGTACAGAGTTATGTCATAAAGCATTAAAGATTAGACATCAGAGATTACGTGGAACAAAGTCAGATGTTGCTCCTATTCTTTGGCAACACGGAGCATTTGCAAGACTTAAAAAGGGTGAATCTATTGATAAACTACTTTTTGGTGGCTATTCAACTTTATCCCTTGGTTATGCAGGACTTGCTGAATGTGTTAAGTATATGACTGGACATTATCATTGTGATGAAGGTATTGGAGAAAAATTTGGTCTTGAAGTAATGCAAGCATTGAATGATAAATGCTCTCAATGGAAAATAGATGAAAATATTGATTACAGCTTATACGGAACTCCATTGGAGGCGACTACGGAAAAGTTTGCAAAAAAACTTAAAGAGAGATTTGGCATTATTGAAGGAGTTACAGATCGTACATACATCACAAATTCTTATCATATCCCAGTATTTATACATATTGATGCCTTTGGGAAGCTTCGTATTGAAGCTAAATTCCAAAGATTAAGTCCAGGTGGAAGTATTTCGTATATCGAGTGTCCGAATATGGAGAATAATATTCCTGCTGTACTTGAAGTAATGAAATTCATTTATAATAATAATATGTATGCTGAATTAAATACTAAGAGTGATTATTGTCAGAAATGTGGATGGAGCAAAGAAATCAAGCTTATTGATGAAGGTGGTAAGTTGATTTGGGAGTGTCCTAATTGTGGTAATAGAGATGTAAGAACTATGGATATTACTCGTAGAACTTGTGGATACAAAGGTACGGCACGTAATGGATGGAATCAAGGTAGACTTGGTGATATTCATGATAGAGTACCACATCTTGACGACATTGAGGAGGAATAATATGAGATATTCAAGTATGCGTAACCTTGATATTTCAAATGGAGAGGGAGTAGGAGTCTCCCTCTTCGTTCAAGGTTGTCCATTTCACTGTTTTGGTTGTTTTAATTCTGATACATGGGACTTTAATGGCGGTAAGGAATGGACAGAAAAAACAAAAGACAAATTCATAAAACTTATTGATAGATCATATATTAAGCGAATATCTTTCCTTGGTGGTGAGTGTTTAGCTGAACAGAATCTCGATGAAATCTTATCTCTAATCAAACTAATCCGTAATTCTTTTCCTGAGAAAACTATCTGGTTGTATACAGGATATAATTTTGATCTTTTAAATTCCAAATATAATGAATATAAATATACTCCATTTGCAGCAAATGCAGATGAGTGGGTTACACGATGGGAGATAATTTCCAATGTAGATGTACTCGTTGATGGAGAATATATAGATGAGCAGAAAGACCTATCATTAAAATTCAGAGGTTCAAAAAACCAACGAGTGATTGATATAAAGCAATCTCTCGCTCAGAACAAATTGGTTTTATATTGTAATTAATTTAAGTAAGGAATAATTATGAATAATAAAGAAGCGTTAGAAAAATTAAAAGCATATCTTAAATGCCAGAAAAGACAGGTTAAGGGTATTCATGAAGATTGTAATAATAAGAAGTGTGACAACTGCGATTTATGTTATATACAAGGAACTACAGGTGAACATATTGAAGCTATTGAATCAGCAATACAGTCACTTGAAAGCCATAAAAGAATTATAAAAAGATTAAAAAAAGAGTTAAAGCTTGCCGAAGATGTAGAGGAAAGAGCTGTTAAAGAAAATCCTTTTCAGTTTGATCGTATTAAAGGATATGCAGCAGGTATTTATAATGCCTTAGAATTTGTAAAAAATGGTGGTAAGGAAGAATAATGAACAAAACAGATATTCAAAAAGGTAAAATGGTCTATTATGCTCGAATGCTTAAGCCAGTAGGAATATATGAAGTATGTGACCTATATGTAAGGACAGTTAGAGATGATTACTTCGTTGGGACAGATAAGCGTGATAAACATGCTTATCTATTTTCTTACAATAAATTGGATAAAACAATATTTAAAACAAGACAAGAGTGTTTAGATACTGTTTTAGAAGCAGAAAAGAACGCACCTAAAGTAAGTGATGAACAAGAGTATGAGGAATATTAATAAGAGAGGTGAACAACTATAGGATATTTATACGATAAGTTTAAAGGAAAATATAGAATCTTATGTCCTGTAAATAAAGATACAAACGATTTTAATCGTAAGCTCAATGGTACATTAGAAGATATTGATTGTTATATATCTTGTCAATATGGTAACAAGGTATTCTATTATGGACATAATACTTTACAAGCATATATTCCTTCTTTGATAAGAGGACACAATATTATTAAAACAATTCAGCAATCTGATCCGTCTCTTATATTTGGTATTGAAGAAACGGATTCTGAAATTCTATTTAAGTTCAAATATGTCAATTCAGACAAGGTTATTCCATTACTAAAACCAAGAACAAGTGGTGCGTCTATGAGCCCATTTTCACCAAAGAATTTACCCCGAAATAAAGACTTTAAAATACCAGATGATAAATTGACACAGTACAAAGAAATCGTGTCTAAAATTCCTCCTGAGAAGCTTTTAACCCTAAGTAGAATGACACATTCTTATTTACAAACTTTGGTTACAAAGAAGACTCCGTGGGAGAATATTAAAGCAGATATGAGACTCAAATGTGTCAAAGGTAAGGAATATATCTACATGATTGACAAATGGGACGAATATCTCAAATATCTTGAAAATGAAATTAAGGAGATGTAATGATGGGTGAAATGAGAAGAATTAAAGTGAATAAACCTGTAACCAAAAATAAGTTGCTTGATTACGGATTTAGATATAAGGAAAATGGTGATTATAGATTATATGTTCCCGTATATAAATGGAACAATAAAACAACCATATATGCATATTTTTATGTAAATATGGAAGAGAATATTTTTACTTATGATATTCAATCGGAAGGCTCTACATATTACCCATACTACAATGAAACAAATAGTGAAGTGAATAGGGTAATAACAGAGAATATCAATACAGAGATTATAAAACTTATAAAGAAAGGAATTTTAAAAGCGTATGAAAATAATTAATATTAAGAAAACAGATGAGAATGCAAAGATCCCTACATATGGTAGTGTATATGCAGCAGGTGCAGACTTATATGCAGTAATACATAACGAAGAAAATAAGGTAGAGATTCTTCCTGGTGAAACAGCTTTTATTGATACAGGAATTGTAATGGAAATACCTAATGGATATGTTGGTCTTGTTTATGCTAGAAGTGGTTTATCTTGCAAGCAGGGATTAGCTCCTGCCAATAAGGTCGGGGTGATCGATTCAGATTATCGAGGAAATATCATGGTTGCACTGTATAATCAGAGCAATGAAGTAAGAACGGTATCTGAAGGTGATAGAATTGCACAGATTATTATTCAGCCAGTAGAACAGTTTGGATTTAAGGTGAAAGAAAATCTCAGTGATACAATTAGAGGAAATGGTGGCTTCGGTAGTTCAGGAAAGGCATAAATATGGAAAATAAGGTTTTAAGCCAAAAGGATTTATATGATATTCTTCCATTCGGAAAAACCAAGATAAAGCAATTAATTAAATCAGGAGAACTTCCACTAATGAAAATTGGCAATGATTATATAACAACATTTTCTATATTGGAAGAATGGATCAAGGAACATATCAATGAAGAAATATATTATTAATCATTGAAAAAATAGGGCAGACATATTATGATTAAGTCATAATTGTGCTGCCCTTATATTGATGTAAAAGAAAGGTGTGATAATTATAAATAATATCAATATATCGGCAACTATTAATAATATGAATATAATGCAACGAAAAGATGATAGGTTTGAGGCTAAAATTACAATCAATGGTATTAGAAAAAGCTTTTATGGTAATACAAAAGTAGAAGTAAAAAATAAGGTCAAATCCTATCTTCAAAAAATCAATAATGGTTTTAAAGAAACAAAAAAAATCAAGTTAAATGATTATGTGGAATATTGGCTAAGTAATTATAAATTTGGAACAATTGAAGGCTCTAGTTATACTAGGTTATACAGTGTATATCAACATCAAATCAAACCTTATATTGGCAATAAATATATCTGTGATATTACATCACAAGATATAGATGTCTTTATTAAGGAATTTGCCAATCCTCCATTAAAATCAGGGAAAAAACCACTAGCCTTATCTGGATTAAAAAAAATCATACAATTATTAAACCCATGTTTCGAAACAGCAATTAAAGAAAAAATTATATTTAACAATCCATGTAGCGACATTAAGCTACCGACAGAAAGTTATCTTGTTATTAAAACTAAAGAACAGTTTTCTCTAACAGATAAGCAATTAGAACAATTTAAAAAAGAAGCGGTGTCTAAATATAAAACAATAGATGAATATAAAGGAAGAGACTTTTTAGTTTTGATTATTATGTTGAATCTAGGGTTACGAACAGGCGAAGTGCTTGCATTAACATGGGATGATTTTAATTTTAAGAATAATATAGTTAAAATTAATAAAACAATACAGACAAAAGTTGCATTAGATTCGCAATGCAAAAAACAGAGTTTAGCTTTAAAAAATTCCACAAAAACTGTCGCAGGTGAAAGATATCTAAAACTTAATGAAAATACTTTACATTATATTCAAGAACTAAAACAATACGACATAAGAAACAACATAAATAGTGATTATTTTTGTTGTTGTAAAAATAATACAAGACAATGTGCAAGAAATCTTCAACGTAGTCTTGATAGATTAACACGAAATATTAAATCAGACGAACATATAACATTACACACTTTAAGACACACATTTGGCTCAACATTATTAAGAAATGGTGTTGGAATTGAAGTTGTAAGCAAGCTACTAGGACATGCTAACATAACCATTACATATAATAAGTATATTCATGTAATTAAAGAGCAAGAAGCAATGGCAATGAATATGGTAAAAGTTTGCTAAAAAGTGTCGTCAAAGTGTCGTCAAAACAAAATAATACATTGGGAAGCCAGTAAAATCAAGGGATACAAGAGTTTGACGAAAGGTTCGACTCCCCTCTGGTCCATTACTACAACACCACAGAAATCCAGTGTTTATGCGGACTTAGAAGATTGAGGATTTTCAAAAAGTATCATTTTAGACCGTTTTAGGTCGTCATAGTACGAAAAAAGTGTCGTCAAAAGTGTCGTCAAAAATAAGGGCAGTACAATTATATTTTTATCTAAGTCAATAAACAGTCGGTGTTTAAAATATAAGTTCGAATCTTATATATTGAATTAAACAGAATGTAGATTTACTCCAAAATTGTCTACATTCTACATTTTAAGAAAAAAGGAGG
>UMBA01002740.1_pt1 | contig 90393 bp, 63 predicted proteins | sample 1963861 | NCBI WGS metagenome assembly UMBA01 (sample SAMEA4835931, study PRJEB28245) | human gut metagenome | biome: gut microbiome; material: fecal sample | place: Denmark | collected 2008
AACCTCTTAACATTTTCATTCAGTTTAACCGCTATCTCATCAAGCATATTTGCATTCTGTGATACATCTTCCATTATTGAACCTACCTCGCTTGCTGAAGCAGATGTTTCTTCTGCACTTGCTGCATTTTCTTCTGCTATTGCTGAAAGACTCTGCACAACATCAACAACTCCGGCTCTTGCCTCATCAAGTTTTCTTGTCTTGTCTGTAATTTTTTCAACACTTTCTATAGACTCTGCAATTCCTTTTTCAACATTTTTAAATGCTTTCTCAGTCTGAGACACATTTTCACTCTGCTGATTCATTACCTCTTTTACTTCATCCATAGTCTGTACACTCTCTTGAGCATCATTTACAAGTTCACTAATAACTTCCGTAATCTGCGTTGTGGCATCTGCCGACTGCTCTGCAAGTTTTTGTATCTGATTTGCGACAACTGCAAATCCTCTGCCCTGCTCGCCTGCTCTTGCTGCCTCAATGCTTGCGTTAAGTGAGAGAAGTGTAGTTTCTTCTGCTATTTCCGAAATCATATCCGTCGCAACTTTAATCTTTGCAGCCGATTCATTTGTTTTCTGTGTCTGCTCCCCTATAATATGAATAGCTTCCATTGTCTTTTGATTGATTTTTTCAAGTTCAGCAAGAATACTCATTGCATTTTCGCTTGCCTTATGCATATCTGCCGCATTATCTCCAAGCTGCTCGACTTCAGTTGACGCCTGCTCTATCATTTTTCCCATAACAATAACATTTTCCGTAGCGGACTGGGTTTCCTGTGCCTGTGATGACGCTCCGTCTGCTATACCGGTGATAGCTGTCTCCACCTGTCCGGCAGCTGTTGATGACTCATTTGCACTATTCTTCAATGCCTCGGCAGCCTCACCTAAACTTTCACTATATGCACGGATTTCCGCCATAACTTTTACTATAATATTCTTCAATTCGGTAATCGACCTCAACATCACACCGACTTCATCTTTTCTTTTAAGCATTTTTTTATCCGAAGAAACATCTCCACTGAAATCGAGGTTTCCAAGTTTCTCAACGGTGTCCGTTGCACTTATAATCGGTGCAACTATCTTTCTCGTGACAAATATTGCAGCTATAAGGCACAAAACCATTGCAAAAATACTTCCTTTTACAGTCGATGTTGCAATAGAAGTTGTCCCTGATAATGCCTGTTTTTTATTTGCATTTACAACAAGAATAAAGTCCTTGCTTTTACCTACATAAATTCCTGCATATTTTGTTTCACCATTAAAATTATATTGAACCACTTCCGGCTGCGGTCTGTTTTCTGACTTTAATTTTGAAATAACCCCTTTTACAACTGAATTTTCAACAGGTTTTCCTATTTTGTCGGCAGTAGGATGATACAGCATAGTTCCGTCACCGTCTACAATATATGTATAACTGTCTTTTACACCTTTTATTTCTATATTTCCAATAACCCTTGAAAGATTTCCGCCTGACATAACCGAATCATAAGATGACATTCTTATCTGATTGTCAATACCCTCACCTGCAACCATCGCTACATCTAGCATATAGTTTGATGTAAGTTCTGATATGTTTGATGATGATTTAGGTATAACCGTCCATAGATTAAGTACCACGGTAAGCACTACCGCTGCCGCTACAAGCAGCAATATCTTTGCTTTTAAAGAGTGCAAAAAGCCTATCCTTTCTGTATCTGCCGTTTCACTTTTATTTTTCACATTCCTTTGAATATCCATATTTTTCCTCCATTTTCTCCGTTTTTATTTTATAAAATTCATGCCACCTATCGTATAAGCAATCTTATATAGACCACAATGTTAATTATATAGTAATTTTATCCTAAAACATACTAAATTTTGACTCACACTTCTGCCTGCTATATAAGCTTGACACTTTCCTCAATATCACCCGACATCATTTGCAAACTCTGGCTCTGTGCAGAAATTTCTTCTGTTGTTGCTGCTATAGCCGCTACTTTCTCGTTTATACTTTCAATGTCATTTACGAGATTTTTAATAAGTTCAATACAAAGCTGCATCTTCGGCAATGTCTCATCTGCCTTATTATTATTCTGAATGATAAGTGTTTTAGTCTCATCTGCAAGTTTGCCAATCTGCCCCGCAACAACCGCAAATCCTCTGCCCGATTCGCCTGCCCTCGCCGCTTCTATTGAAGCATTTAACGATAACATATTTGTCTGACCGGCTATTCCCGTAATATTCTCAGATGTAGACTTAAACACATCGATAAATTCTGATATTACACTGAGTGAATCAGTAAGCTCGTTACATCTTTCAGATATTTCAGAAACCATCTTTGAAATATCTGTCGCTTCGCCCGCAGATGTATCGTTTGCCTTTGATAATTCAGCAATTCCACTGCCTAAACTTTCAAATTGCTTTACGATTTCTGCTATCATTTCGTCCTTTTTTATCTGATTTTCTTTTTCAGTTTCACGAAGCTTTGAAGTCTCATCCCTCTCATTCTCTACAACACTCTTTATGTAATAAATACAATTTTCTTTTCGATTGATGCCATTGTAAATAGCCTTAACCATCTCTTTACAACTGTCATAACCACAGCATCCGCAGTCAATACATTGCTGCTCGCTCGTAATTTTATTCATATCTCTAAAGATTTCGTTCTGCTGTGCTGCCGACGGTGTATTAACATCTATCTTTCTGTCTGTATAATTTCTGACAAAGTCATTGAGGCTAAGATTTTCAAACTGCCTGCATAATGCCTTGTATCTTTCCTGTGGGCTCGCATTTTCAGTCCATGACGATATTTTTTGAACTTTAAATCGAGATTTCTTCGCCTCTTTCTTTGCAATTTTTCTCTGTCTTGACATTTCAGCATACACTTTCTGCCCATCAATCCCTGACTGCGTACCTGTTCCAAACAGACAGCCGTTTGCACAGTTGAGTATATCTATCATTATAGGACTATCCGATGACGGTTTATACTCATCCAAAAATCTATATGCTTCATGTTCACCTTCAACCTGTCTGACAGACACATCCTCACCAAGGAACCATTTTACATTTTCCTTTAAGCCGCCCGGCATAGGATACATACTTCCAAGACCATATGCAAGTTCGTCATTGTATTCCCTCGCTGTTTTGTATGCATCACCTATATAATCCATAAAATTGTTAAATGTCACATTGTATGAAATGAGCTGCTCACAATTTTTATCGTTTATCTCTGATTTTTTAGCAATACAAGGTGATAAAAATGCTATCTTTTCCGTGATGTGTTCATATTTTTTCAAATACTTTGCCATGCACATGACCGGACTGTAAACAGGCATCATATATTCTATAAGTTCTTTTCTATACTTTTCTATATAATTTACAACTGCCGGACATGGACTTGAAATCATACCTTTCTTTCCTGTTTTTTCAAAATATTTAAGATACCCCCATGTGCAAATGTCAGCACCAAAACTTACACTGTAAATGTGTGACACACCGAGTTCCTTTAGATAACCGAGTATCCTTTTATACTGTGCCGGATAATTTGCTATAAATGCAGGAGCGATAACAACAGTTATCTTTTGACCATTTTTAACAGCATCAAAAAATTCTTTTGTATCATCCGTATATTCCCTTGCATTATGAGTACATACATCTATGCACTCTCCACAATCTATGCAGGCATCCAAAACAACATTTACCTTGTCATTCTCTACCGCACTGTTTGATGGAAAAACCGGGCAATTTCTAATACATTTGTTGCACCCTGTACATAATTCATTTGTATTTATAAAACTCACACCTATCCACCTTCTTTGCTTAAATCTTATATATGTATTTTACCCTATTTTTTTCTCATATCAACAAAATATGACAATTTTTACAGTAAATAATAACAGTTCAGCCAAAAAAAGATAAGTCAATAATACACGAGCTTGCTCGATGTATTATTGGCTTGTTTTTTTGAGCTGAACTGTTACCTTAATTTTATATTTTTAATTAAACAGAGTTTTTACCTATATAATATACGCATATTATAATATTTTACACATTTTTGTATATGCCAAGCATTTCACTTCATAAAACCCGACATCATACAGACACCTTTTGCCCCGGCAGCTATACAGCTGCTCATATTTTCCTTAGATATTCCACCTATGGCATAGACATCTATGTCAACGCTTTCGCATACTTCCTTAAGAAAACCAAGCCCTCTCGGTGCAAGCCCTTTCTTGCAGTCTGTGACAAATACATGACCTGCTGTTATGTAGGATGCTCCAAGTTCCTCAGCCATCTTCGCCTGTTCTACTGAATGTGTCGAGACACCTATCACCTCAAAACAGTTTTTCTCTCTTTCTGTCATTTTCTCAAGAATATGAAGCGGAAGATGTATCTTTTTCACCCCGAGTTCGATTGCTTCCTTATAAAAATAATGAAGCACACATGACACTCCTGCATTTTCGCATATCTCAAGGACTTTAACGGCAAGCTCCCTGTATGTAACGGGTGGAAGATCCTTTTCACGAAGTATGATAAAGGCAGGCTGCTTTTTTGCAGCCTCCTCTATCTTTTCAAGAAACGGAGTAAATGAGGACATTTCTTCCCTTTTTTTTATGAAGTTCATCTTGTCTGTGGTTTCTGCATATGCTTTTGCAAATTTTGTATTTGTGTCTAATTCGCCTGCAGTTTCTGCATATGCTTTCACGAGCCTGCGGTTTGTCACACAAACAACGTTTGTGTTATAAACAACGTTTGTGTTATAAACAATGTTTGTGTTATAAACAATGTTCTTTCTATCCAACATACACATAATCATTGAGGACTGGCTGCAATCCCTCATCCTCCATATCTCCATACATCTCATCAAAACTTCTTGCGTCAGAAATTTCAAACTGCTCATCGCCTGCATCTGCATCGTCCTCGCCTGCATATTTGCTCTCATGGTCGCCTATGCCGGTTGATACTCCCGCCGAAACCTTTGTTGCGGCAATTTTTACTATTCCGTCCCTAAAATGCTTCTGCTCTCTTGATGAAACCGTTATTCCAATATACGGCAGGAATATCCTGTATGCACAAAGCACCTGACAAAGCTCTTTTTCGTGCACATCAAGTGGATTTATCTTATCATTATTGATGATAGGACGAAGTCTCGGACATGAAAGTGAATACTCAACATGAGGATATTTTCTCTGAAGATAATAAACATGAAGTGCACTTGCAAGTGCATCCTTTCTAAAATCTGAAAGACCTAAAAGTGCTGAGAAACCTACACCTCTCATGCCTCCCATGATGGCACGCTCCTGTGCTTCAAACCTGTAAGGAAATACTCTTTTATGTCCCATAAGATGAAGTGTCTCGTATTTATCTGAATTGTATGTCTCCTGGAACACCGTTATATAATCGGCACCGCACTCGTGAAGATACTTGTACTCATCACTGTTTACCGGGTAAATCTCAAGACCTACATTTCTAAAATACTTTGCGGCAAGTTTACACGCTTCACCTATGTATTTAACATCACTTGCACTTCTGCTCTCACCCGTGAGCATAAGTATTTCCTCGATGCCTGAGTCGGCGATGACTTTCATCTCATGCTCTATCTCATCAGCATTGAGTTTCTTTCTGTTAATGTCATTGTAGCAGTTAAAACCACAGTAAACACAATAATTCTCACAATAATTAGCAATATAGAGCGGTGTAAACAAATAGACCGTATTTCCAAAATGTTTGCTCGTCTCAATCTTTGCTCTCTGTGCCATCTCTTCAAGGAACGGAGCGGCGGCAGGTGACAAAAGAGCCTTGAAATCCTCAATATTGCAAGTCTCACTGTTAAGTGCCCTTCGCACATCAACAGCAGTATATTTATCATAATCATATGAATTCATCTGAGAGAGAACCTTATCCATAACATCAGAATTTATCTGCTCCATCCCCTCCATATACTCCATGTGATTAGTACGGCAGGATGGGTCAGTCTCTAACTTATGCTTATGCTCTAAAGCCTTTTCTGACAATTTATCAGAATCTACAAAAAATTGATTTTCAGCCATTTTTCTTCCTCTTTTCCTATATGATGTAAATTCAACTTATTCTCATATTCAACCTAAATTGACAAAACTATCTTAACTATATTTTACTATGCCGTAACATATAATATAAGCCGATAAAATCCGTAAAGCGGATTGCTCATGAATGCAGTCGTTTTGCAATCTGCGTTCAATATCTTACAAGATTTCATCCGATCAATCCCTCAAAAATCCCGTAAGCGGATCAGAGGCCTGTGCACCTCTCTCAAGCACTCGTCCAAGTCCCGCAAGATATGCATTTCTTCCTGCTTCGATAGCTGACTTAAATGCACCTGCCATCGCCGGAATATCACCGGCTGTCGCAATAGCCGTGTTTGCCATGATAGCGGCGGCTCCCATCTCCATAGCTTCACAAGCCTGTGAAGGTTTTCCGATACCTGCATCAACGATTACCGGAAGATCTGACTCGTCAATTATTATCTGGATAAATTCTTTTGTCGCAAGACCTTTGTTTGAACCTATTGGTGATGCAAGCGGCATGATAGCGGCGGCTCCCGCATTTGCAAGATCTCTCGCTGTATAAAGGTCAGGGTACATATAAGGAAGCACCGTAAATCCCTCTTTTGCAAGAATTTCCGTAGCCTTTACCGTCTCGGCATTGTCAGGAAGAAGATATTTGCTGTCTTTCATTATCTCAATCTTTACGAAATCACCGCAGCCGAGTTCTCTTGACATTCTTGCTATTCTGACTGCTTCTTTTGCATCCCTTGCACCTGATGTATTAGGAAGAAGTGTTACACCCTCCGGGATATAATCGAGAATATTTTCACTTTTCTTTGTATTTGTTCTTCTTACCGCAAGTGTGATTATCTGTGCACCTGCATTTTCAACAGCCGCTTTGATAAGCTCCATTGAATATTTTCCTGAACCTAAAATAAATCTTGATGAAAACTCTTTTCCACCTAATGTAAATGTATCTTTTGACATACCACTGCCACCTCCAACAAAACTTACTATTTCTACAACATCATTATCTTTTAAAATATAATTTGAATAGTCACTTTTATCAATTATCTTTTCGTTACACTCAACCGCAATGTGCGTAACCTTATAATCATTGTCATCAAGGTATTTCTGAATAGTCATACCTGCCGCATTTTCGTCTTTTCCATTAATATGTACCATATATCGCTCTCCTTTAAAATTAGTATTGTCTGAGGACAAGTTATCTTGCCTTGCGAATTTAATAACTAGAGAACAAAGTGGGCAAACCTGCTTATATTTCATTTTTTCTAAATCTTTGATGGTTTTGCAACACTTTGCGTGCCAGATGCGTGTTGCACGTTTTTTGCAACTAATTACTTTACGCATCTGTGCACATCCGCGGAGCTTTTTTTATTATATATGACTTTGTCATATATAATAAAAAAAGCCACACAAAGAAATACACCCGCGGTGGTGTACCCCTTCATGTGACTTAAATATAATGCCATCCACACTAATGTGAATTGCAACTTAAATCTCACTCTGCCGTATATATTAACCCATTTCTAGTGTGAATGTCAAGTGTAGATTTGATTCTTATCTGACTTTTAGTAACAGTTCAACCCTAAAAATATAATCGGTAATATTTAGGCTTGCTCATTGTATTGCTGATTATATTTTTAATTTTCTTTATGGATAAGTGACACAAGCGTTTTTATAAGCATCTTTATATCTATCGGCTTTGTCAAATGTGCATTCATTCCAGCCTGCATTGTTCTTTTCATGTCCTCATCAAATGCATCTGCCGTCATCGCTATTATAGGGATGCTTTTTGCTCTCTCATGCGATGAATTTCTGATTATCTTTGTCGCCTGCATCCCATCAATTTTAGGCATTCTGACATCCATAAGTATAACATCATATCTGCCCTGGGCTGACTTTAAATACATATCTACTACTTCCTGACCGTCTTTTGCACGCTCTACATTCATTCCATGTGCTTTCAATATTTCCATTGCAACGGCAGCATTTATATCATTATCCTCTGCCAATAATACATTTTTATCCTTTAAAATACTTTCGTCCGGCTTTACTGCTGAATTTCTTTTTGCTTCATCAATACTATGAACTTCCCTGCCAAAGTCTATCGTAAATGTTGTGCCTTTCATGGGTTCACTCTCACATTCTATAGTTCCACCCATTATCTCAACAAGATTTTTTACAATCGTAAGTCCAAGTCCGGTTCCCTCAACTTTATTTGTAAATTCATTATATTCCTGTTCAAACGGCATAAACATCTTTTTCTGAAATTCTTTGCTCATCCCACAACCATAATCTCTTATTACACAATGAATATGAACAAGTTTTTCATCTATGTCCTCTACCTCCATTATCCAATCGACATAGGAACCGCTGTTTGAAAACTTCAACGCATTATTTATGATGTTTACATATATCTGCTTTGTCCTAAGCGGATCTATCTTGATAAGAAAAGATCTGTATTTACTGAAATCTGCCCTAAGTTCAACATTGTATTTTTTTGCATTTGCCTCTAACATTTTCTTTATTGAACCAACAAAATCCATGCTCTCGACATATTCTTCTTTTAATTCAATCTTATTCTGCTCAATCTTGTTCATATCCAGAATGTCGTTTATTATCTGCAGCAGAAAATTGCCGGAATCAATTATCTGGTCTATGCACTCATCTTTTTTCTTTATCTCCGTGCTCGACCGTCCTATAGCCGCCATGCCGAGTATAGCATTCATAGGTGTTCTTATCTCATGACTCATTCTCGATAAAAAGTCGGTTTTTGCACGGCTTGCTTTTATTGCCTCATCACTCTTTTGCTGTATCTGCTCAATAAACTTCTTTTTGCTGTTTATGTAGATTAATGTTCCGATAACTGCAAATACAAGTATAAATGAAACAAATGAAAGTATATCTATATAAGAGTACAGCTTATCATACCACGAAAGGTCAGACCATTTATATGCTGTATCTTTATCTATAATATTTTTTCTTTCTTCTGATGTTATGTACTGTATTCCCTTGTTTAAAGCTGATTCTAATATGGAATTGTTGTTTATCGCAAGACCAAACGGCAATGATATATTATCAAATTCTCTTATATCAAGCTTCCTGTATCTCGGATTTTGAATGATAAACTTCGCATTGTATGTACTGGTCGCAAATGCATCCACCTCACCGTCATTTACCCCATTACAGGCATCTTCTATCGTGTCATACTCAACAATATTGTATTTTGTTTTGTTTTTCAGACAATCTGATATATATTTATATTTTTTTACAACCGCAATTCGCGCATTATCATTAAGTGTTCCATAACTGCTCTTTGTTATATAATTTATATCTGAGTCAAACAGACTCTTTGTTTTATAATACATCAGGTCATCAACATAGACTGGCAGTACAATATCAGTTTTCGTACTATTGAACATATCATAGGGATCTTTCGTATTTATCGCAAAATACCTAAACTTTATTCCGAGCTTTTCGCCCAGCTTATCCATAAGGTCTACTGCTATCCCTTTATATTTATGACTCTTTTTGTCATAATAACTTATAGGCTTATAGTCATCATATACTGCAACATTTAATGTATTGTTTTTTCTGAGATAATTTTCTTCGTACTTTCCAAGAGGTGTGTTTATTCTGTCCGGATAATATTTTACATTAAGAGCATTTTCAAATGTCGGCTCGGCAAGCTTAAGCTCCGTAAGTGCTTTATTGACATTTTTATAATATGGATTAGTGTTTTTCATAACAATATAATTATGGGATACACTGAATTTATTTAATATCTTCATATCATCAGTAAGATCCATAACATTGCTTATGACACCGTCCACTTTCTCATCGTCTAAAGCCTGTTTACATTCATTGTAATCATCATAATATACTAAATTTTTATATACATTTATGGATTTTAAATATGACTTCATCCCAACATAATCAAGGAGCTGTTTTGTTATTGCAATCTTCATCCTGCCTATGCTGTTATAGTCATCATAATACAGGTCACCACGGTTTTTCTTCGTCATTATGGCATGGTAAGTAGTCATTATATCTTCAGTAGTAAAACTCAGTTCACTTAAAGCCTTAACCGACTCCGATACCGGCATCATAATATCAATGCTGTCACTTTTAAGAAGCCCCGGCAATTCTTCCCACGATTTTACTTTTATATAACTATAATCAAAATGAATACTTGAAAATTTGGATATTTCGTTCAGATAATCTACACCATATCCACATTCATCTCCATTTGAATCGTACTCAAAAAATCCGTCAAGCCGGCAAAAACCTACTTTAAGTTTTACTGTCGACAATTCGTCTGCTGACGCAGTATCGGAATCAAAAATGCTGACTGCTGACAGCAATAAGCATATCATACATATATATTTTAATTTAACCAATATATCCCGCATTTTTAATCAGACCTTTCCCATAAAACCTTAGCTGTAAGTATTTTATTATTTTTTTAATATTTCAATTATCTTTTTCTCAACAATTTCAGCCGTTTTTCTATGAGTCTTAACCGTAGGATGCCAGTTTATGCTGAGTCCGTCAGCTTCATCCTGAAACGGAAGTTCAAGATAATATACATTATCCGTATTATTCTTACTGTTAAAAAGTTCAACCGCTCTTTCTACTGAACCACACAGTCTTTTATCCATCGTACCGAGCATACATAAAATCGGTATTTCAGGATTTTTACTCCTTATCGTACCGAGGAATTTTGTATAACCGTTTACAAATTCTTCGTTTCGTGCTGCATCATTATCCGTGTAACTTGCATCATTTGTTCCAAGATACACCGTGATAATGTCCGGAATAAAATTACTGTTATCCCACTTTTCCCATTTGTCCTCAGGTGTGTGAAGATAATCCCTCTCGCAGCCTGCGTCCGTATATTCGTAAAGCATCGGCACAAGCCAGTCCGCATCTTTAACCTTTGGTGCATCTTCTCCTATGTATGCCGTAATCACACCTTTACCGTTCCATGCAACAACATTTACATCCGCATCAAGATGTGTTGCCGTAAGAAGTGAATATGCTCCCATCGGATTTTCTTTTGAAGTATCATGCTGTGTCTCTTCAACTCCACCCTCATTGCCATATCCGCAGGTAATCGAATCACCTACCATTTCTATCTTAAGCTTTTTAGCCGCAGGAGGTGTCAAAATCTCCTCACTGTCCGTCTCTATCCATTTGATGCCGCAAGCTGCATACTCTGCTTCTGAATATTTTATAAGAGTGACTGTTACCGTTTTTTCTTCATCTGACTCATAAAGTACATACTCAGCTTCGTCTTTGTCAAGACAAAATCTTTTATATGGCTCCTCATCGGCAGCCGCACCATACGATATTTCATTATCCTTTTCTTCCTTAACAAACACGGCAACCCATGCGTAATCTCTCTTTTCATGGGTTGAGGCATCCGATACCAATTCCACCTTTGCTGTCTTTCCCTTAAATCTGAACGATACACTTGAACCGGTATAACCGAGATAACGCACTCCGTCCCTGTATATGGTTCGTCCCGTTATCTTAGTATTGTTCTCATCTGCTGCAAATCTCATAAATTCTCCTCGATTCTATTATCCTCATTTTCAGGCGGATATTCATAATCCGCTCTGCTGCTTTCTTTTAATACTATTATCTGCTTCTGATATTTAATATCATTTATCTATCCTGCCGGAGTTGCTGTCGGTGCAGTCTCAACACTTTTATTTATATCAAGCCAGCAAGCCTGCCTTAAGGCTATTTCACTGTTTGATACATCCTCTCCTTTTATATTTCCGTCAGTCTGTACGCACAATATCTCATTTGACTTTTCGCCTGCTTCTTTAAGCCAATATGCCGTATCTGCCTGTGGAATCACATTCTTGTATTTTTCAAAATCATCCTTTGAAAGTTCAAAGAAGTATTCAGGAAATTCACTGTCGTCAGCCGATTTCACATAATTTTGAACCACGACAAGTCCAAGTTCGTTGTCGGAATATTTTTTCAACTGCTTTGTGTTGAGCCAGCGGCGGGCTTTTGACTCATACCAGTCGTTACTTTCCGTTTCCTCCATCGAAAATCTCTTTTTCTTACCTGCTTTTTCTTTCATCATAAGCACTTTGCCATCAGATGTTTTTTCAAGAATGACCCAGTTTGCAGTTCCAAATATAACCACATCACCGACATTCGCTGCCTGTATAAATTTCTTTTCAAGTTTTGCAGCTCTCTCCTGTGCGTCAAACTTTTTCTCAGCCTTTTTGAAATTTATCAAAGCCGATTTGTCCTTTCCTTTTTTCTCCTTTTTCAATCCTATATAATAATAGCACTTTTTCATATTACCATTTGCAACCAAAAAGCCATTTGCTTCTTTATAGTTGGCTATGGCAAGTTTGTATTTTTTTTGTGACTGGTGATATATCCCCTTGCACATCGGATACACCGGAGTTTGCCAAAGGAATACTATCAGTGCAGCAAAAACAGCCAGCACAATTCCTCTTCTTTTATATGCTGCCTTAGTTTCAAGTTTTAATATTCCTTTCTGACATTCTTCTATATGCCTGTCACATTCTTCGACCTTGTACTTGAACTTTTTACATCTTTCAAAATTCTCTATGGCATCTACAAAATCGCTTTTAGTCTTTGACTTTTTCTGTCTTTGGCACGATAAATCAAACACCTCAGCAGTTCCGTTCTTTACCGCTTTATCAGCAATCTCAAGACACTTTGCCCTTCTCTCATCGGAATCAAGATATCCTGGGATTTTTCCAAACTTAGCGGCAGCATTGTTCATAGAAATATAAACTCTTTCAAATCTCTCAACGCAGTCTGCAGCTTCCATCACTGAAACCGCTGAATTGTATATTTTTTCTTCTGCAGACAGAACTCTTACTTCTTTTCCTGCCGCTTTTTTTGCCGCATCCCTTGCAGCCTTTATAGCCGCCCTTTTTTCAGCTTTTAGAGTTGCTTTATCTTTTTTATTTTCAAAAGTATCAGCCATTTGCATTTTCCACCTTATTTTTTTTCCTATCAAAGATTTTTCCAACATAGTCCACGGTAGGTCCCATCATTATGACCATACATACAGTCATAATACCAACTTCCCCACCTGCCGCAAATCCTATACATGTTGCCACCAGGTCATAGATAATCCTTACAACCCTGAATGTATTTTTTCCCGTATATTTTTCTATCTTATCACTTATAAGAAATGATACCGCATCATAAGGAGCTGTACCGTGTCCACTCTGCATATATACTGCTGCCGCAACAACAAATATTATAAGTCCCGGTATCAGAAAGCCGACTCGCATACCAAGTGAAAGATGTGACGGTACATGAAAAATATCCTTAAACACCCATGAGAAAAAATCTGCTGAATATCCGACAAGTATCATATTTCCCAGAGTTCCTGTTCCTATAAGTTTTCTCTCAAATATGACAACAAGTACAAGAAGTACCAAATTTGATATAAGCTGATAGTTTCCAAATGTCATGCCGAGTCTGGCTGAAATGCCATAATTCATAGCGGAATACGGGTCCGTCCCCATATCACTTAAAACAAGCATTGCCACGCACATTCCCATAAGGATAACAGCTATTATCATCATAAAAAAACTTTTTGTCCACTCTTTAGTAAATTTAAAATTCATAATTCTTTCCTATCCCATTTATTTTTACTCTCAGAAAACATAATATCACAGCAACCACCCATTGTCACGCTATTTCTTTGTGTTACCTCTTTTTATAGTAACAATTCATCCTTGCTTTTTATATCTTATATTGGTCTGCCCAAATACATACTGTTTTGAACTTACCTGTTTTTGTGCCTTGCTATACTTAAAATCACGCTTTTCTCTCTCTGCTATAAGTGTCCTCTTTGCCCTCAACTCCTCTTTCTCCATTTGTACCTTTTCAAAATCTTTATTTTGTATCTCATAAACAAACCTTGAAACATCTGCATCTTTGTTAAATCTCTCTTTAACATAATATATATGAAGATGTTTTTTCGCCCTTGTCATAGCCACATAAAACATTCTTCTCTCTTCTTCCATGTCGGCATCAAGAACCGCTTTTGAGTGCGGTGTCACCCCCTCGTTTGCATCAGGTATGAATACACATTCATATTCAAGTCCCTTTACTCCATGCATTGTCATAAGAAGTACGGCATCCGACTGTTCCTGCCCGTTAGAAAGCATCCTGCTCTTGACTGCCTGTTCTTTAAGTTCTTCCGAGTATGACCTTATATACTCAAACCACTCTTCAAAGTTATCATAGCCTTTTGCCTCCTCCTGAAGCTCATCTAAAAAATCCATCATCTCATCAGCTCTGACACCTTTGTACTCCGCATAGTCTTTTATATAATCGTCATATCCTATCCCGTTTCTTATAAAATTTATCGCCGGATACGGTTTCAGATTTGATAGCATTTTAAGGTCATACTGAAACTGCTCAAAACGCTCAATCATCCACTCCTTATCTTCATAATATTTTTTGAGTTCCTCTATATCGACAATGCTTTCAGTAAATGCTGACCGGTGCACATATCTTTTTGGTCTGTTTATAATACGGAGGAAATCAGCCCTCTCCCTGCTTCCCTGTGCAATTTTTATATATGTAATAATATCTCTGGCTATCCAGTGATCATACATATTGGGTATGCGTTCTTTCATAACAAACGGTATATTAAATTCCATCAGCTTTGAACTCATAGTCCTTGCCTGTGTATTTGTTCTAAAAAGCACCGCCATCTGACTGTACGGTATCCCGCTGTCTTTATATTCAAGTATCTTTGCCCTGATATTTTCACATTCTTCAGATATTTTGTTAAATTCTTTTATCTCTATTTCTTCCCCATACTCATTTTCAGCCGTAAGTTTTTTGGATAGTCTGTTTTTATTCTTTTCAATAAGTTTTGCGGCCCGTTCTACAATAGCACCGCTGCACCTGTAATTTATACCGAGTACATATCTTTTTGAATCTTTATAGTCCTTTAAAAACTGTTTCATTATGTCAGGCTTTGCACCTCTGAAACCATAAATTGACTGGTCATCATCACCTACGATAAAAAGATTGTTTTCAGGTGCGGCAAGCATTTTTACTATATCATATTGAACCTTATTTATGTCCTGAAACTCATCTATGAGAATATAAGGATACTGTTTATGCCACATCTGCCTTATGTCCTCTCTCGCCTTAAGAAGTTCATAACAATAGACCAGCATATCGTCAAAATCTATAAGTTTCCTGCCCTGTAAAGCTTTCTGATAGCCTGTAAATATTCTTCTGAAAGACTCTCCCGGACAGTTTGGCGAATAATAGTGTTGTAATTCTATCATCTCGCCCTTGACTCTGCTTATCTCCCCCTCAATATCATTTAAAAAGTCATTTTCATCCTGTATCTCTATATCTTCTTTATTTATAAGTTCTTTTAATATCTGTCTTTTAGTATCATCACGGATAATATTATCTGCAGTATAATGATACGCATATTTTAATATTGTAAAAAATATAGCATGAAATGTTCCAAAATATACTCTTTTAGAAGCATCACCCATCATGCTCTCATATCTTTTTTTCATCTGGACTGCCGCCGCTTTTGTGAATGTGATAACAAGTATGTTGGTATTTTTTACTCCTTTTTCCTCAACAAGATACCTGACTCGTTCTGTTATAACCCTCGTCTTTCCTGAGCCCGGTGTCCCTATAACAAGACATGGTCCCTTAAAATGTTCTATTGCTTTTTTCTGCTGTTCATTCAAATTCAAAACTGCTACTCCTAACTAAATGATTTAGGCAGGATTTCAAAACATACGAAACCCTGCCTTTTTATTTTGCTTTTCCATATCTTTTCCATAAACCTGTACCAGACAGATATTCCTAATCTGCCTGATAGATTTAAACTCATCTGTATCTAAAAATCCATAACCTGTGCAAACATATCCCTTAGATTTCCATATGCCCTGTAGTCTGCACGATCATCACCAACTTTTTCAATGTCATTTAAAAGAAGAAGCTTATCCCCCTGATAATACTTCACCATATAACGACAGAGTGTTGAGTTTATCCCTGCACCTAATACTAATAGTATATCCGCATTCTCAACTATGGTGCTCGCCTTACTTATTTTTCCATTGTCAAGCATCTCTCCAACAAGTGTAAATCCCGGTCTGAGTGGGATACCGCACTTTTCACATACCGGTATGCCTTTTGCGTGCTTTATATAATGTGAGTCATATAATCTTTTACACCTTGGACATACATTCTCATCTACAGAACCGTGAAGCTTTATGACATTGCTGCATCCTACTTTATCATATATAGAATAAACCGAACGCGTAACCACTGCACTGAGCTTACTGCACTGCTGCAATTTATATATACCATAATGAATGGGCGAAGGCTGCGGATCATCAATATTTAAAATAACTTCCTTATAATACTTGTAAAACAGAGCCGCACGTCTCGTGTAAAATGATGAAGATACTATCTCATCGTTTGGGTAACCATATTTTTGCTCAACATCATATGCGAGATGCTCAGCATTTACACCGTTAAGTCCCATGTCATATGTAATGTTCATACCCGCAAGCACTACGATATTTCCGCCCTCGCGTATAATGTCTCTCATTTTTTCAAGAACCTGCTCCATAGAACCCTCATTTCTGCACACATTTTTGTGCATAGTGTGAAATACAAAATCTGTGTCAAGTGTGCACAGACACAAATCTTCGGTGCGAAAAACCTATCTTCACACTTTCTCCTTTCATGATACCTAAAATCACTCTCCAAGATATGTGCATATACACTTTACAGCGTTATCAATGCCTGAAAGATCACTTCTGACAACAAGGTCATAGTTGTTTAAATCTGTCCACTTTTCACCTACATGATAATTGTAATAATTGCCTCTTCTCTTATCATTTTTCAAGATGACATCTGCCGCCTTATTTTCCTCGATATCATACTCACTCACGGCACGCTCAATCCTAAATGACATTGCTGCCTTTATGAAAAGATTTACTACATCCTCTCTCTCTTTTAATACATAATCAGCACATCTTCCCACTATAATGCACGGTCCCTCCTCCGCAACCTTTCTGATAACATCAGACTGTGCAAGGAAAATCCTGTCATCAAGCGACAAACCACTGAAACCAAAATCCTGGTTTCCATAGACATTTATACCCATAGCAAGTGAATAAAGCAAACTGTTTGTAGCCTTATCCTCAGCTCTTGCAAATGTTTCCTCAGCAAATCCGCTCTCCTTTGCCGCTCTCGTAATGATTTCATTATCATAAAAAGGAATATCGTAATGTTTAGCAAGCTTTTGTCCTATCTCGCGTCCGCCGCTTCCATACTGTCTGCTTATCGTAATAATCTTATTCATAGGTCATGCCCCCCTGTTCTGATTTCCAATATAATTGGCTATTTTCCATAAATTATTATATATTCATTATACACTTTTTTTGCTATTTGCACAATGATTTTATTCTCTTTTTATGGCTGAACTGCTTGTGACCTAATATCTAAGCATCCATGAATTTTCAGGTTTTCTTTTTATTTCCTGTTTATTTTCATACATTGCAGCATCTGCTTTCTTGAAAACATCGTCATAACAACTATGTTTTTTACTGTCATAATGCACGATTCCCATAGCTACTGAAGCAAAATAATAATCAGGGTACATTTCATTTATCTGTTCAAACTGCTGTTCAAGATTTCTGCGGCAGTTGTTTAGCTGTTCCACGTCTGCATTTTCTATTATTGCAACAAACTCATCACCGCCTATCCTGAATACCGGGCTATGCTTAAATGCACGGCATATACATCTGCATGAATCTATAATAAGTATGTTTCCTTTTTCATGACCATAATTGTCATTTACATATTTCAGACCGTTTATATCAAAAATCGCAACCGCAAAATCAACCTCACTGTTTTTTATAACATCATCAATAATCTCTATGTATTCTTTATATGCAGTAACATTTTTAACTCCCGTAAGCCCATCAACATAAGCTTTTTGATTTGCATAGTTTAATGCATCCTGAAGTTCTAATATCTGCTGTTTTTCGTTTGAGATGTCCTGAACAGCAAATATAACATGCTTTAGCTTTCCATTTTCATCCCTGTCAACTTCTATAAATCTTGCACGACACCAGCCTACCTTTTTCCCCTTATACTCGGTAGATATATATTCATTTTTTCCCATTCGCTCATCAAGAGTTGATAAGTCGGTAAATTCAAGCATCATGTTTATATGCTTTTGCACGGCACGCTCTGAATATATTTTTCTCAATGCAGTTGAGGCACACTTTATGTCTCCAACAGCTTGATTAGCCAATGTATAATCTTTTATTCTCTCATAACTGTCATCATCCATATAAATGTAATACATGAATATGTAAATATTTGCCAACGAACTGACAGTATTGTACTGGCGTTTTTCATGATCAAGAGCTATCTTTAATTCTGCCTGGGAATATTCAAGCTCGATATTTTTCATAATGACTTCCTGTGCCACCTCATCAACACTAAGATTGCAATACGCACTTATAACACCTATACAGATACCTATCACAAGCATATTTGTCTGAGGCTCCATATTTTGAATAAGTGCACCTAGCATAACAGGCACAATAAATGATATTAGCACAACATATCTTTTGCCTCTGCCGGACTTTTTTTCAAGATATGCATCTTTTAACAATGCGGCTGTCGAAATCGTAATATAAACCGCAGGTACTATAAAAAGAAATCCATAATATTTTCCTCTCAAAAATTTACCCGCATCATTTATACTGTAAAATCCATCAACAAAACAGGCGATGATTATAATAACCATATTTATGACAGCCGGTATCGCACAATGCAGACAGCTCATCTGATTTGATATGATTGATGACTCCCTAAATATTCCTGAGTATATAAACCACAAAAATATCGTATAATTAAATGCTATAAAGGCACAAGCCCAAACCAGACTTCTTAGTCCTCTGCACATACTGATTATTCCATAATCTGCAAGATTACCTGCTGCAAATGCAGCAACCATGCAAAAACTTGAAAATGTAATCCAGAAATACAATTTCATGAAAATATCTTTTTTCTTCCAGCCATATATTCTTGTAATAATCAGCAACAATGTTGCCACACATATAATATCCGTTTTTGTATATGTCAACATTCCTTTTAATATTTCATGCACTCCATCAGCCTCCCAAAAACACAAAGTATAATCTGATCTGAATAACGGTTTCACATATATTTTTTAACAGATACTTATCTATTCATGTACTATGTGGTCAGCAAATAATAAATATTATTCTGCACTATCAAGACTTGGAATCTGCACCTGTATATCACAGTCCATTCCATAGTCAACACCGTCTATCTTAAATCCAAAAATCTCATAAAATTCTTTCCAATATTCGTCTATATCTGCAACTTCCGTAAGATTTTCAGGAGTTATCTCGTTCCAGATTTTCTCAACTTCCTGCTGAACCTCAGATTCCATCTCATAATCATCCATACGGATAAGTCTCTTATCATCAACCGGAACACCTGAAGGATTGCAAAGTCTATCATGCACAAGTCTATACATCTGCTGAATACATTCTTCATGCACATTTTTTTCTTTCATTACTTTTAAAAGTATTGACAGATATAATGGCACGATAGGAATAGCTGCACTTGACTGTGTTACAACAGCCTTGTTTACTGAAACATACGCACTTACTCCGTCAACCTGCTCGTCTATCTCATCGGCAGTCTTATATAAATCTGCTTTCGCCTTTCCGATAGAACCATCAAAATAGATAGGATGTGTAAGTACAGGTCCAATATATGAATATGCAACCGTCACTGCATTGTCTGAGAGCACATCCGCTTCTTTCATGGCATCTATCCATAAACGCCAGTCCTCACCGCCCATTACCTTAACGGTAGCGTTTATTTCGTCCTCTGTCGCAGGCTCAATAGTTACCTCTGAAATCTCATTTGTAGAAAGGTCTATCGTCTTGTTCGTGTATGCTCCGTCAGTTGTCTTTAACACTGAACGGTATGTCACCCCGTCAGGAGCTTTTCTTCTAGGTGCAGCCACACTATAGATAACCATGTCAACTTTGCCAAAATCTTTTTTTATAAGGTCTATTGTCTCTTTCTTTATATCATCTGAGAACGCATCACCGTTTATCGTCTTTGCATAATGACCGTCTTTTGTGGCAAACTCCTCAAATGCAACGGTATTGTACCATCCGGCTGTTCCCGTTCTTTTCTCTTTTCCTGCTTTGTCAAATATGACACCGATAGTATCTGCATCACATGAATATGTAAGTGCTATTCTGCTCGCAAGTCCATACCCCATTGAAGCACCGATGACAAGAACTTTCTTTGGTCCGTCAGTCTTTGGCATACTGTTTATATAATCAATCTGCTCCCTAACTGCAGCCTTACATCCCTCAGGGTGTGCAGTTGTGCACATAAATCCTCTTACTTTTGGTTCTACTATCATTTTCTTTTTCCTCCATAAAACAATGAATTTAGTTCTCTATAAAACTTTTAACTTATATTTTCTATTCAATATAATATCTGATGTTCCATAATTTTTAATTCAGTATAATAAATCCTTAACTCTTAATTTTTATTCAATATAATATCCTATAAAACCATATAAAATCAAAAAGATGCCGCCAATGCGACACCTTTTGATTTACCGAAAGCGTTTATATACCATTTCGGCGCCCCTGCCAAGGATTGTTTACGCTCGTTTTTTAATCCTTGTGCATTTCTACTTTACTATATTTAAAGTATTATGTCAATCAGCCATTATATCTGCATAACAACTTTTGCCATGCAGATATATGCTTATGAAAAATTAGTCGTCTAATTCAGTTGTTGTTGAGAATACAAGCTCTCCATCTTCAGACTTTACTGTGTCGTCTGCCGGAGTCTCCTGCTCTGCTGCTGAATTTTCAGCTTCTTTTTCTGCTGATTTGCCATTCTTTTCTTTTGCTTTTTCCTTAGCTTCTTTCTCTGCTGCTTCTATCTTAGCTCTTCTGCGCTCCTCAATCATCTTTTCTGCTGCCTCGTCACAGTCAAGCTTAACTTCACGGTAGCACTTCATACCTGTACCTGCCGGTATAAGTTTACCGAGGATAACATTTTCCTTAAGACCAACGAGTGGGTCAATCTTGCCTTTGATTGCTGCATCAGTAAGAACTTTTGTTGTCTCCTGGAATGATGCTGCTGAAAGGAATGAGTTCGTTGCAAGTGAAGCCTTTGTGATACCGAGCATACACTGCTGTCCTGTAGGAGCTTCTTTTCCTTCCTCTGTAAGTCTCTCGACTTCATCTTCAAATTCAAGTGCATCAACCATTACACCAGGTAAGAACTCTGAATCTCCTGCTGTCTCGATGCGGATTTTCTTAAGCATCTGACGAACAATGACTTCGATATGCTTATCGTTTATCTCAACACCCTGTAAACGGTAAACTCTCTGAACTTCACGGATCATGTAATCCTGAACGGCACGAACACCCTTGATTGCAAGAATGTCATGTGGATTTACACTACCTTCTGTAAGCTCGTCACCTGCTTCGAGGACTTCGCCCTCTGTTACTTTTATACGCGAACCATAAGGGATAAGATATGCTCTCTCATCTTTAAGTTCGTCATTTGTTATAACAACTTCACGCTTCTTCTTTGTATCACGGATAGAAACTCTACCACCAATCTCTGCGATAATTGCAAGTCCTTTTGGCTTACGAGCCTCAAAAAGCTCCTCGACACGAGGAAGACCCTGTGTAATATCATCTCCGGCAACACCACCACTATGGAATGTACGCATAGTAAGCTGTGTACCAGGCTCACCGATAGACTGTGCTGCTATGATACCAACTGCTTCACCGACCTGAACCGGCTCACCTGTTGCAAGGTTGGCACCGTAACACTTAGCACAAACACCGACATGGGATTTACAGGTAAGTATTGTACGAATCTTAACCTTTGCTTTTGCTCTGTTTTCAGCAATCTCTTTACGCTGGCATACAAGTGCGGCACGCTTTGGCGTAATCATGTGGTTTTCTTTTACGATAAGCTCTCCATCATCACTGTATATATCTTCGCAGGCAAAACGTCCTGTAATTCTCTCCTGAAGTTCCTCGATTACATCCTTTCCGTCAGTAACCGCTGAAATCTCCATACCTGAAATCTCTTTTCTGTTTGCACAGCAGTCAATCTCACGAATGATAAGATCCTGTGATACATCGACAAGACGACGCGTAAGGTATCCTGAATCGGCTGTACGGAGAGCTGTATCTGACATACCCTTTCTGGCACCATGTGCAGAAATGAAGTATTCCAATACATCAAGTCCCTCACGGAAGTTTGACTTGATAGGAAGCTCGATAGTACGTCCTGATGTATCTGCCATAAGTCCACGCATACCGGCAAGCTGTTTAATCTGTTTGTCAGAACCACGGGCTCCGGAATCCGCCATCATGAAGATGTTGTTGTATGCATCAAGTCCTGTAAGAAGTGCAGTTGTGATTTCATCATCCGCCTGCTGCCAAACCTTGATAACACCCTTGTATCTCTCCTCTTCTGTAAGGAATCCACGGCGATACTTTCTTGCTATCTGCTCTACAGTCTTTTCAGCTTCTGCAAGAATTGTCTTTTTCTCTGCCGGCACTGTCATGTCGGAAATAGAAACCGTCATGGCTGCACGGGTTGAATATTTATAACCGATTGCCTTAATGGCATCCATTGTCTCTGCTGTACCTGTTGCACCATGTGCATTGATACATTTTTCAAGAATCTGCTTAAGCTGTTTCTTTCCTACATGGAAATCAACCTCAAGTTTAAGGAAATTGTCAGGGTTTGTTCTGTCTACAAATCCCATATCCTGTGGAAGAATTTCATTAAAAATAAATCTTCCGAGTGTTGAGCAGATAATCCTTGACTCTGTCTCACCGTCAGCATTGATGCCTGTTCTGCGGACATTTATTCTCTCATGGAGGCATATCTCATGGTTTTCATACGCCGTGATAGCTTCCTCCATTGATTTGTAAAATCTATAATATCTCTCCGGATGCTTATCTGCATCAGGGTCATCAATATAGTCAGGCTTTGTTCTTGAAAGCTCCGGACGCTCCTGTGTGAGATAGTAAATACCAAGTACCATATCCTGTGAAGGAACAGCAACCACTCCACCGTCTGACGGCTTCAGCAGGTTGTTTGGTGATAACAAAAGGAAACGGCACTCTGCCTGTGCTTCAACGGAAAGCGGAAGATGGACAGCCATCTGGTCACCATCGAAATCGGCATTGAACGCTGTACATACAAGTGGATGAAGCTTGATAGCCTTACCTTCTACAAGGATAGGCTCGAATGCCTGAATACCAAGTCTATGAAGCGTAGGGGCACGGTTAAGCATAACCGGATGCTCGCGGATAACTTCTTCAAGTACATCCCAAACCTCTGTCTGAAGTTTTTCTACCATCTTCTTAGCCTGTTTGATGTTGTGTGCTGTCTCATTGGCAACAAGTTCTTTCATAACGAACGGTTTGAAAAGCTCGATAGCCATTTCTTTTGGAAGACCACACTGGTAAATCTTAAGTTCAGGTCCTACTACGATAACTGAACGTCCTGAATAGTCAACACGCTTACCGAGAAGGTTCTGACGGAAACGACCCTGCTTACCTTTAAGCATATCTGAAAGTGATTTGAGAGGTCTGTTTCCCGGACCTGTAACAGGACGGCCACGACGACCGTTGTCAATAAGAGCATCTACTGCTTCCTGAAGCATTCTCTTTTCGTTTCTGACGATAATGTCGGGTGCTCCAAGTTCAAGAAGTCTCTTAAGACGGTTGTTTCTATTTATAATACGACGATATAAGTCGTTCATATCTGATGTTGCAAAACGTCCACCGTCAAGCTGCACCATAGGACGAAGATCAGGAGGGATTACAGGGATAACTGTAAGTATCATCCATTCAGGCTTATTTCCTGACTCCCTAAATGACTCTATAACTTCGAGTCTTTTAATAATTCGTGCACGCTTCTGACCTGATGCATTTTCAAGTTCAGTTTTGAGTGTCACGGATTCTTCCTCAAGATCGATGTTCATAAGAAGTTCCATGATAGACTCAGCACCCATTCCTGCACGGAATGAATTGCCATATTTTGCCTTTGCTTCCTGATACTCAGCTTCAGATAAAATCTGTTTCTGCTGGATTCCTATATCAGGTGCTGTCTCTAATACGATGTAAGAAGCAAAGTATAATACTCTCTCAAGGTTTTTAGGTGATACATCAAGGATGAGTCCCATACGGCTTGGAATACCCTTGAAATACCAAATATGTGATACCGGTGCTGCAAGTTCAATGTGTCCCATACGCTCACGACGAACGCTTGACTTTGTAACTTCTACACCACACTTATCACAAACTACACCCTTATAACGGATTTTCTTATACTTACCACAATGACACTCCCAGTCCTTGCTTGGTCCGAAAATCTTTTCACAGAAAAGACCATCTTTTTCCGGTTTTAAGGTTCTATAATTTATTGTCTCAGGCTTCTTAACCTCGCCCCTAGACCATTCTCTGATCTTTTCAGGCGAAGCAAGACCAATCTTAATAGCATCATAAGTGATGTGCTTTTCCGCTTTATTAGTCTCTGACATAGTAACCTCCTTAGTCATCAAATACTGATTCTGTATCAATCATAGTTGCACCAAATGCATCTTCAAGCTCATCAGGTGTTCCCTCGATATAGCCTGCTGATGCATATGACTCACCGTTGTCAAATGCGTCATATGTCTCATCATCATCAGTAAGTGATTTGATTGAATCGTTTTCAGATTCGTCAACATCCTCACCAAGTTTTACTTCATTGCCATTCTCATCAAGAACAGTAACATCAAGTGCAAGTGCCTGTAATTCTTTAAGAAGGACCTTAAATGACTCAGGAATACCAGGCTCTGAAATATTGTCACCCTTGATAATAGCTTCGTAAGTCTTAACACGACCGATAACATCATCGGATTTAACGGTAAGAATTTCCTGAAGTGTGTGTGCAGCACCATATGCCTCAAGTGCCCAAACCTCCATCTCACCGAAACGCTGTCCACCGAACTGAGCCTTACCACCGAGTGGCTGCTGTGTTACTAATGAGTAAGGACCTGTTGAACGTGCATGGATCTTATCATCAACAAGATGATGGAGTTTGAGGTAGTGCATGAAACCGATTGTAACAGCACCGTCAAAATACTCACCCGTACGACCATCACGAAGACGAACTTTTCCGTCTCTGTTGATTGGAACGCCTTTCCACTGAGCACGATAAGCTTCATTTTCAACAAGATATTCCATAACATCAGGTGCAAGAATATCTTTATATTTATCTTCAAAAGGAACAACTTCCTTTAAGCGTGCGATTTCCTGCTCGTCACCATCTTCCTCTGCCTTTGCAAGCTGCTCGGCGAGTTCTTCCTGATTGAGCGGTGTATTTGCATAATCATTTGCAAGTTCAAGAGTATCCATAATATCTTTCTCGTTCGCGCCGTCAAATACAGGAGTTGATACATTAAAGCCAAGAACTTTCGCTGCAAGACTTAAATGAATTTCAAGGACCTGACCGATGTTCATTCGAGAAGGCACACCCAACGGGTTAAGCACGATGTCAAGCGGACGACCGTTTGGAAGGAATGGCATATCTTCAACAGGGAGAACTCTTGAAACGACACCCTTGTTACCATGACGACCGGCCATTTTATCTCCGACCTGAATCTTACGCTTCTGTGCAATATATATACGAACTGACTGATTTACTCCCGGTGGAAGCTCATCACCGTTTTCTCTTGTAAATACTTTGGCATCAACGATAATACCAAACTCTCCATGAGGAACTTTAAGAGATGTATCTCTTACCTCACGTGCTTTTTCTCCGAAGATTGCACGAAGAAGTCTTTCCTCGGCTGTAAGCTCTGTCTCTCCCTTAGGAGTAACTTTACCTACAAGGATATCTCCGGCACGAACCTCAGCACCGATACGGATGATTCCACGCTCATCAAGATTCTTAAGGGCATCATCACCTACGCCCGGTACATCACGTGTGATTTCCTCAGCACCAAGTTTTGTATCTCTTGCCTCTGCCTCATACTCATTTATATGAACTGATGTATAAACATCTTCTTTTACAAGTCTTTCACTAAGAAGTACGGCATCCTCGTAGTTGTAACCTTCCCATGTCATGAAACCGATAAGCGGGTTCTTACCAAGTGCGATCTCACCGCCGCAGGTAGAAGGTCCGTCTGCGATAACCTGTCCTTTCTTAATTTCATCACCTTTTCTTACGATAGGCTTCTGGTTCATACTTGTTCCCTGGTTGCTTCGCTGGAACTTAGAAAGCTTATATCTGTGAACATTTCCTGTTGCAGGCTTGATGATAATCTCATTTGATGCTGAACGCTCAACAATACCGTCTTCCTCTGCAACTACACAGTTTCCTGAATCGACTGCTGCTTTCATCTCCATACCCGTACCAACAGCAGGTGCCTCAGTAATAAGAAGCGGAACTGCCTGACGCTGCATGTTTGAACCCATCAATGCTCTGTTGGCATCATCGTTCTGGAGGAACGGAATCATTGCCGTAGCTACTGAGAATACCATCTTAGGAGATACATCCATGAGGTCTATCTTGCTCTTTGCAAACTCTGATGTCTCTTCACGGAAACGACCTGAAACATTGTTTCTCACGAAATGTCCGTCAGTATCAAGCTCCTCGTTAGCCTGTGCAACGATATATTTATCTTCTTCGTCTGCTGAGAGATATACAACCTCGTCAGTAACGACAGGATTTGCCGGGTCAGTTTTATCTAGTTTACGATAAGGTGCCTCGATAAATCCATACTCATTTATTCTCGCATAAGATGCAAGCGAGTTGATAAGACCGATGTTTGGTCCTTCAGGTGTTTCTACAGGACACATACGGCCATAATGTGTATAATGAACATCTCGAACCTCGAATCCGGCTCTGTCTCGTGAAAGACCACCAGGTCCTAATGCCGATAATCTTCTCTTGTGAGTAAGCTCACTAAGAGGATTGTTCTGATCCATGAACTGTGACAACTGTGAACTTCCGAAGAACTCCTTAACTGCCGCAGTTACAGGTTTGATATTTATAAGTGACTGTGCAGTGATGCTGTTGATGTCCTGTGTAGACATTCTCTCACGCACAACTCTCTCCATTCTTGAAAGTCCAATACGATACTGGTTCTGTAAAAGCTCTCCGACCGCACGGATACGACGATTTCCTAAGTGGTCAATATCATCATCCGTTCCAACACCATATTCAAGATGCATATTGTAGTTGATAGATGCAAAAATATCTTCCTTCGTGATATGCTTAGGAACAAGTTCAGAAATATTATATCTGATAAGTTCCTTAATCTCTTCAATATCGTCATTCTCGTCAAGAATCTGCTTTAAGAGAGGATAATAAACACTCTCATGTACCTCAACCTCAGCCGGGTCAACATCAGGCAGATATGCCTTAAGGTCAACCATAAGGTTAGAAAGTACCTTTGTAACTTTTTCTTCTTTTTCAACCATTACATAAGGAACTGCTGCGTTCTGAAGCTCAGTTGCAAGTTCTTCAGTAATAGTTGTTCCTGCTTCATATACTTCACCAGTTGCAGGGCTCACAGCATCCTCTGCAAGCTTGCAGCCTGTAATACGGTTTTTGAAATGAAGTTTCTTATTAAACTTATATCTTCCGACCTTTGCAAGATCATATCTCTTAGGATCAAAGAACATACCGTTTAATAAGTTTTCAGCACTGTCTACTGACAATGGCTCGCCCGGACGAAGTTTCTTGTATAATTCAAGAAGACCGTCCTGATAATTCTCGGTAGTATCTTTCTCAATACTTGCAAGAATCTTTTGCTCATCACCGAAAAGGTCCTTAATCTGTTCATTGCTTCCAAGACCCATAGCTCTAAGGAATACAGTAATAGGAACCTTTCTGTTTCTATCTACACGAACATAAAATACATCATTGGAGTCAGTCTCGTATTCCAGCCATGCACCACGATTTGGAATTACAGTTGATGAATAAAGTTCCTTACCGAATTTATCATGTCCGATCGCATAATAAATACCAGGTGAACGAACTAACTGGCTAACTATAACTCGTTCAGCACCATTGATTACAAAGGTACCTGTCGCAGTCATCAAAGGAAGATCTCCCATAAAGATCTCATGCTCTTTAATTTCTTCTGTTTCCTTATTGTGTAACCTTACTTTCACCTTTAAAGGTGCTGCGTATGTTGCATCCCTTTCCTTACACTGATCGATGTCATACTTTGTCTCATCCCTGCATAAAACAAAATCTACAAATTCGAGACTGAGATGACCACCAAAATCAGAGATAGGCGAAATATCTCGGAAAACTTCTTTTAGTCCTTCGTCCAAGAACCACTGATAAGAATTAGTCTGCAGCTCAATGAGATTTGGCATCTCCAGCACTTCCTGCTGTTTGGCATAACTCATTCTAACACCGTTACCTACTTTTACTGGGCGTATCCTGTTTTTCTCCATCGATGTTCACTCCTTAATTTTTTAGAGTATTTTGCAGTCTGACTATTTTTTTCATTAAGGACTTTTCTTTTTTAACGAACTGTGATATAATAATTAAGAAAAGCATAAAAGTATAGTCAGCCACAATAGTGCATTTTTCATGTTAGCATTAAAGGGCTGACTTGTCAAGAATTATTTTGAAATTTTGTTAAAATATGTATTTTATCAGATGTGTTGTCATTTGACAACACTTTTTTTATCTCTTTTTATGGCAGATATACATCATTTATATATCTTCGATGCAATATTCTTAAGCTTCACGGGTCCAAATTCACGGCTGTCACTGCTTTTTACTCTGTTATCTCCCATAACAAAGTATTCATCTTTGCCCAATTTAACCGGTTTTGAAGCGACTCCTGCATATCCCATCTTGTCTTTACGATAGTTTTCCTTTAATATATCTCCGTTTATATAGATATCCTCACCTTTCACCTGGATAGTTTCACCCGGCATCCCTATTATCCTCTTGATATAATACTCATCTTTTTTTCCCTCCGCCGCTGCTTTCGCCACATCGTCCTCGCCATTATCTTTTTTTACCATCTCTGATAACTGTGTCGCAAGTCTCTGTGTAAACTCAACAATATCTTCCTTATGTTTATGTCCATACGGATATATCGTGACAACATCAAAACGCTTTGGCTTCTGAAATTTATAAATTATCTTGTTTGCAATAACATTCTCTCCATCATAAAAATTATCATCCATGGAATGACCGTCTACCACCGTACGCTCAGCAGCATATGTATTTACAACATATGAACCTGTGATAGATATTGCAATAAGGAGTATAAATGATATAACAATCTTCATTGTTGTTTTTAAAAGTTTCTTCATTGTTCGTCCCACCTTTTTTATTTGTTGTGATGATGATATAATAACATTCATCAAATATAAAGTAAAGGGATATCAGATGGCAGGCAGTCTCGTTATAAGACTGCCTGTTGATTATTATTATATAGTTTTCTATGTTTCGTCAGCCCGACAAATTGGAATTTGTTGAGTTCTTTACATTCATAAAATATCAATTTGACTGGATAACAAACCATGCAAAGACATGCCAGAAATCAGTCGTTTGGTCGCTTTTATACTCTATTCCCTAATAGTTCAATCAGACATCATATTCATCTTCACAGTTAATGCAAAATGTCCCTGAACCACCTCTCATTTCTTCAGGATACTTGGCCCCACATCCTGGACACACAAATCCATTTTCATTCGTAGTCATACAATCATCGCATATAGGGTTCCCTTTATAGTCTCTATAAAACGATTCCCATTCATACCCTATTTTTTCTCCACATTCCGCACAATATATATCGAAATCAGAATCGTTATCCTCATACGAATCCTCTGTAATAGATGCAGTCTCGATCTCTGCATCTTGGTATTCAAAATCATCATTCCAATTAATTACTGTATCCAATGCTCTTGTGACTAACACATCAACTTTACCAGAACACTCATGCCTTCTTCCTGGAGAAGTAATTATTTCTTTTGTATCGTCATCTCTTCCCCAGTATTCATATGACACACCTGATATTACTATATGATAGGAAATAATATATGTTGCCATACCAGAATCTACGTCTATTCTTTCAAAACCATAAAATCCGACATCATCCAGCTCCCACTCATCTACTCCCTCTGACCCAACATGGGAATTATTCTCATCAAGAAAACTTGTTCCAGAGTAGGCAATTTCACTCCAAACAGATTCAAATACTTGCATTTGTACTTCATCTACAAAAGATTCATCTGTAGCATTCAAAATCAATGATATTGCATCTGGTGCCTCAATCATAAATTCCCTAGCAATTGCTTGGTATAGATCATATCCAACCAACGGAATCAATTTTAAATTTTTACTTAAGTCTTTTCTAATCTTGGTCTTACGCGAAAATTCTTTAACTAATTCTTTTCTAAATAGAATTCTCCCATCATCTAATTTTTCCCACCAATCTTCTTTTACATCATCTGTAACAAAAATAATGTTTTTATTATTTGATGCTGCGTATTCATACGTCTCCGCCCAAACAATTAAATCCCCATACTTACTAACGCCATCTTTTTTTGAATCTTTATACCCCGGAGGTGTTTGTGACTTATATCTATGCTCGCCCTCCTTGCATAGTTTATATATAAATAATGCAGAAGGTTCAGGCATTTTGCGAAATGAATTCATTAAATCAAGCACTTTATCTTCATTCCAGTTATTCAAGAAATCCAGATTTTGGTGTTCCACAAAATATGAATCAAATTCATCTTGAAGTTCACCAACCTTTTCTATTAAATTATCAACAAGTCCATCTATATCTGGATAACCATTTTTTGATAGTTCGTCACATTGACCCTTTATTTTATTTTCTATAATTGAAATAAGTTGATTACACGTTTCAGCCGACTTCTCTATGGATTTTACTTTTTTACCATATTCTTCTTTTCTATGTTTTTCATATTCCCAATACACATTAAATGGAATACAAACATAATCCTTTATACTGTCTAGACACTCTAAAGCAAACTCAGCATAATCTGGCGATGAACGATATATTTTCAAAAGGATATTCGCGTCCAATACAACAATATAATTTTTATTCTGAAGAAGTTCCTTTATTGCAACCATTGAATTACTTTGTCTTTCCTCATCATTTATTTCATTAGGACTTTTAACTTTTTCATCTTCCGAACCTGTTTTAATTTTCTTATCCATAACTTCTCCTTTTATACAATTCCATCCATATGCAATAAAATCTTTTTTATTGCCATACAATAACTTTTATCTCAAATCAAATTTCATAACAATTAAACCACTGTATTCCAATACAGCATCAACCATTTTAGCAAATCTACAAATTACGATTTGTTAAACTCCATGTATTTATTATACCTTGTATAAGCAAATTCTCATATCCATTTTATGTCATATTTTTGCAATATTCTTTTGGCAGAATATTATCATCTCCATTTTTATCAACCATAACATTTCACATTCTCCAAATCTCATACCCCTGTATTCTTGCCGAGTCATACACCGGATGCAATTTTTCCTCCAAAACCTTAATAAACGCTTCTCTGTCATTTTCGGCAATGTATAATTCTTCCATCGACCACGGCATCACAAGATTATCTCTCTGACATTTCTTAAATTTGTCCATTATCTTTTCGCTGCTTTTTGCACTTTCATACATCATATATTGATTTTTTGCAAACAGTTCAAAATATTTCCACTGTGGCAGATTATTACTCTTGCTTGAATTAAGCGAACTATCCATAGGAAGTAAATTCCACAGTTCATCATTTGCCACAAACGACCACGGCACAAAATGATCTATATCAAAATCATCTAATCCAAGCAATTTTTCAGAATATATATCATATACGGGTTTTGTCTCGATTATAGTATTCCACAAATTTCTTACATATCTTAATTTTCTCTGTTTATTATTTTCAGGAACAAGTTTATAGATTATCCCCGGTACACCAGGATTTCTCCCTTGCAAATACCGTACTTTTTTCACTTCTATCCAGCCTGAAATCGTGACAAAATTGTCCATGAAAAAATTCTGCCATTCCTCATTGATAACGACACGCTTTTTCAAGCCTGCTCCATTCGTTATCTGATATGGAATACATTCTTTCTTATTTAACTGCTCAATATAAGCTATCAATCTCTTTTTTTGATCCCATATCCTGTCATTTCCTTTAACTTCGTGCATAAACGGAGACAGCATACGATAAGGCACATTCTTCGTCAACTGGTCTTTTTCACCATGCAGCTCCCTGTCATTTTCTTTAACAGCCAATATAATCGTATCTCTGTCCGCATCATTTGGAATATTTGTCAACTGCGACAATTTGATAACCGCTCTTTCCAAACTATTCATTATTTTTCCCGAAGCATTTTTAGGACCGAGATGCAGATGATATTCAACAACAGAATACCACGCATCTGCTATCATCTGATTTATAAGGTCATCAAAGACAATTTCTGTCTTTCCAAGCGAAAATAATTTTAACAATGCATCAAGCCAATAGAATTTATAACATTCTGTCGTATCGTCAAGCATATGTATGAAGCTGTCTATATTCAAGTCATTTTTATATCTTAAATGCTGTATATCCAAATTTTACCACCTCAAATATTAAAATTGGACAATATTTATCTATATGCTATTATAGCATCATACTTATATGATTACAATTTATACCTATTATCTATTTTTCTTTTTAAAACAATCTAACCGCAAAAAATATATGGCAATATCCAAGTCTGCTCACTATTTTATTATATATTTTTATGTCAGAATATCCTTTTTATTTCTCTTCCTGATTTTTCAACCAAACAGCATCCATCGCTTCCACTCTGTTCTTATCCTCTCCGCACCAACACATTCAGCCACTTTTCCTCTCCTCTGCCTACTCTCACATCCGATGTTATCCACTGTTCTTCAAGAGCTGCTCCATCTGTTTTTTTTATCAATTCTTTGAATGTTTCTTCGGTCATATCGGTAAAATATCTGCCGTTACGCTCCCCCGAAAAATTTCCATTCTTAAATGACGCATATATAATCCCGTTCGGTTTCAATGCTGTCGTCATTTTATTCATAACATTTTCAAGTTCATCCTTTGTCAGATGAAGTATCGACGAGCACGCCCATATACCGTCATATTTTTCTTTTACATTAAGTTCAGTAAACATCATATTTTTGACGGAAATCCCCGTGTATTCACTCGCCCGCCTGCACATCTCTTTTGAACCGTCAACCGCATCCACCTTATAGCCGTTATCGAGAAAATATTTTGTGTCTCTGCCTGAACCGCATCCAAAATCAAGAATAAATGCCCCTTTATCCAGCTTCTCAATAAATTTTTTCTGAGTTTCCTCAAAATCCACCTGTAATGTACTTGCGACAAATTTATCCGCATTTAAGTTGTAATAATCAAGTGTATTATGCACATTATTTTTTTCTTTTACACAATCAAAATGGAAACTTTCGAGAATTTCATTTGAAGCTGTCCTGTCAATTATCTGCTTTACCAGAGTTTCAAGTTTAGATTTTTTAGTATAATCCGCCGGAACAAAATATTTTATCCTGTTTTCTTCGAGCATATTAAAAACTTTTGTCTTGTCTTTTGTTTTTGAATCATAGACACCTATTGAATGTCCGCCGTTTATATTTACGAGCTTCATGCATGGAATATCCGTCTCGCTGTCGCCGATATAGACCATATTGCGAAACGGAACTCTGTATTCATTTGGCTTAAAGTAATCATTCACCCTTGAATCATTTACATCAAGTATTCCCTTTTCTATCCTGAACAAAAACTGCGTTTTATTGGTGTAATTTACCACCTGTGCAGGCCACACGGCGACCCCGCTCTCATCAAAATAAAACGAACTCGCATAAATCTTTTTAAATTTGTCTGCAACTTCCGTGCCTTCTATCATCTCTTTTAATCCCGATGAAATAATATAGTGTTCAACCTTTACGCCCTTTTTTTCACCGTAATCATTTATCCTGTCAAACCATGTTGCCACACCCGGATAAAGTTTAACTTTTGCCCCGTCATTATGTAAAGTTTCTTTTGTAAAAAGAACTTTCCCCCTCGATTTCTCTGCCATCAGATACATATAAGCAAGATTTCTGTCCATCTCATTTTTTTCTGAAAGTTCGTTTGACTCTCTCCAAAAATCGTCAACCTCATAATCAATCGACTGGATATAGCCCTGTGCCTGCATATCATCAGGCGACAGTGTCTTGTCAAAATCATAGCATATCGCCAAAACCGGATTATCTGTTTCATTTTCTTTTATCATAAGCAACTCTCCTCCATCCTTCGCCCAAAACAATATTACTGGTTTTATTATATGATGCAAGGGTCAAAATACCTTTTGACCCCAATATCATTATATAATAATGCCTTTCACTTTACAACCACGCCCCTTACACACGCTAAATACAACTCTAATGTACCATAAAGTCTGCTGCCAATCTGAACACCTGCTCCGCCGTAAGTTCCATATTTTTTACGGCATTTTCCGTTCGCATTGCTTTTTCCAATGTTGTCGCTCCACGCACTATCGGGAAAAATGCATCTATTCCGTTTGCATTGCACAAAACCGCATCGTCAGATACACTCCCCGCAAACGCTATCACTTTTTTATTGTATTTCTTTGCCAGTCCTGCCACACCTATCGGTGCTTTCCCCATCACGGTCTGGCTGTCGAGCCGTCCCTCTCCCGTCACTACAATATCAGCCATTTTTATCTTTTCTTCCATATCGGTTGCCTGCATAATAAGTTCAACTCCCGGTTTAAGTTCCGCATTTAGATATGAAAGAAATGCAAAACCAAGACCGCCAGCCGCACCTGCTCCCGCAATATCTTCACATGATACACCAAGTTTTTCCGCTGTTTTTTCTGCAAAATGTTTCATTGCCCTATCAATAACAGGCTTCATCTCATCGGTCACACCTTTCTGCGTACCAAATATATAGGTCGCACCGTTTTCACCGCACAGCGGATTATCAACATCACACACAACCTGAAATTTAACTTTTGAAATCAGAGGATTCACTTTATCATCAACAATCTTTTCTACTTTTCCAAGTGATGATGCACCAAGTCCTACATCTTTCCCGTTTTTATCAAGAAATTCATATCCAAGTGCCTTAAGCATACCAATACCGCCATCATTTGTCGCACTTCCGCCTATTCCGATAATGATATTTTCTGCACCTCTTTTAATCGCATCAAAAATCATTTCACCGACACCAAAAGTCGTGGCGGCTAACGGATTTTTTTCATGCACAAGTGTAATTCCTGCTGCCGAAGCCATCTCCATAACTGCCTTTTTGCTCCCGTCAAGCCATCCATAATAGCAATCTGTTTTTTCACCAAGAGGACCGGTCACCGTAAGGCTTATCTTTTCGCCATCCATCCCATCGGTCAGTGCGTCTGTTGTCCCCTCTCCACCATCAGCAAGAGGACATACCAACACATCCGCATCAGGAACAGCCTTTAAAATCCCTTTTTTCGCTGCTTCGCCTGCCTGCATTGAAGTCATACTTCCCTTAAAAGAATCTATTGAAATCAGTATGTTCATTTTATTTTCCTATCTAAATCATTATCTGCAAAATCAATTTTATAATTTACTCAGCTGTTTTCTTTCAACAATATTATTATAACACCACTTTACAACTTTATAAATTATACCCATGCTTCATAAATGCTTATTTTATAGCATTTATCACGGATATTGATTTTATTTACTCTACCTGAATCTAATACTCTTTTTCTTAAACCTCCTCCCAGCATCATCTCGCATAAAACTAAACTTTTAATTACCCTCTATAATCACACCATCTTCAATTTTTATTACTCTGCTGCATTGCTCTGCCACCGTTAAATCATGAGTAACTATAATAATTGTTTTTCCTTGTTTATTCAAATCAATAAATACTTTCATAATTTCTCTGGTTGTCTCCGTATCCAAAGCTCCTGTCGGCTCATCAGCCAAAATCAGCGAAGGTTCGTTTACGATTGCTCTGGCAATCGCTACACGCTGCTTTTGTCCACCCGAAAGACTGTTAACAGGCTTGTCAGCAAAATTCTGCATCTGTACCATTTCAAGCATTTTTATAGCAATTTCCTTTCTCTCTTTTTTCCCTTTTTTCTTACCTCTTGCCGCAAAGTCCAGTGGAATCATCACATTATCCAATGCAGTAAATTCTTCTATCAGCGCAAAGTCCTGCATCACCATACCGATTTTCTCGTTGCGAATATCCGCCATCTTTCCCTCTGAAAGCTTACCTATTACCATATCATCAATATAGTATTCTCCCGAATCGTAGCCATCAATACAGGCAAGAATATGTAATAAGGTAGATTTTCCGGCTCCGGATGTTCCAACAATCGCAACCATCTCCCCACTTTCTACTGTTAATGATATACCATGAAGTGCCTCAAAAGCATTGTTTTTGCCCTTATTATATGTTTTTATTATTTTATCTAATTTAAGCATTTTATTCCTCATTTCTGAGCGATTTTATTACAAAGATGCGATGAGAAATTCGCGTATGCGATTTCTCATCTGCAATCATGGCTATTTGTTTTCGCTCAGAAGCAAATAACCATGTGAAAAATAAACACATCAGTGTTATTTTTCACACTATTCTACCTCACTTAAAATGTCTTTTGCTGATTTCTTTCCAATCAACAAAAAAGACAGCACGATACTAAATACAATAAAAAACACTATCATCACTAAACAACCTAATAACTGCCAGCCTCCCAGAGCAAAAACAGTTCTGTCCAGTGCACCCAACTTTTTACAAATACCAATGCAAAATATCGTAAACACAAATATTCCCATCTGCATCATAATTACACTTAATACATGAATAGACATACATTTTCTCCATGTCAACCCCAACATATAATAGATAGAATAATTATGCATATTTTGTCGTATCATAATTACCGTACTGCTAATAATAGACATCATTGTAAGAATAATCATAGCAATTAGAATAGGAATTAATATATTCATCTGATTCATAATATATTCCATACTATTTTCTCTCATTTCTACCGATGTATGACGAAATACATACCTGCCATTAACCGCAAGATATTTTGAATTATACTCTTTTTCCTTCTTTGAAATCCCCTTATCATATTGTATAAAACATGGCCCTGATATGATATACGGCCATATGCATTTTTCACCCTTTATCAAATTCTTTTGTTCAGTTGCAACATTAATTCGATTGTTATGTTCTATATCCCTCTTTGATACAAATACGACTGCCCTTTCCTCCTCGTCCCTATTAAACGGATAATAATAATCCCTAAAATCAGAATATTCTCCATAATGTTTTGTACGCATAATTGTGCTCGCTCCATCTGCAAGAATTCCTACAACCTTAGCCTTAACCTGTTTTGACAGCTTGTACTTCCTCGAATCTTTTATTACATCAGATGTTGTAAGCGTTATAATATCTCCTACTTTATGACTATTCTCTTTCTGTGCCAGCACAATCTCAATCATATCAGTATCTGCATCCTCTATCCTAAGCCAGCGTCCTGTTTCCATCTCAGGAGTATATGCAGAGAGTAATTCATCATCATATCCAACGACAGGTGACCATGTGCCAAGCTCATTCTTTTTATTATCAATATCAAATGTCATCTGTATAGAATATGAACTAACCATATGCGCTTTCTTTAAATATTTTTCCACATCAGATGACTCCGTAAAAGGAAGATATCTCTGCCCATTTCTCCCCAACAAATCAGTCATATGCATATTCAGACCATCTCCACGAAAAAAACTTTCCAAAGGCTTGTATTTTTCATATCTGGAAAAAATTGCTGAAATAATGCTGACAATCATAATTAAAACAATCATAGTCTGAATAAAAAACAGTATAGTCATAAGCTTATTTTTCTTTTGCTCATAAAGTGCATATTTTAGTTTCATCGAACTCCTCCCTTTACATTCAACTTCATGTCTGTTTTCAAAGCATATATAATCATTAAAGTCAATACCAGCAAGGAAATCAAAAAATATACAGCAAACAATACAAAATAAATATAACTGCTGTAGCTACTGCTCATATATTCATAATACCCCGAAATTTTTTTCAATATTACATTTTCAAATAGCAAAACGCCAATAAAGTAAGCCGTAATAGTCAAAGCTGTACATTCTCCCAAGTACAATAATACAACTCTGCAAAAACTCAACCCACAAATCCTGTAAACCATGAGCGCCTGCTTTCTGCTGGAAAGAATATAACGATACAAAACAGCAAAATTTATTGCAGAAACAAGTGTAATAAAAATAGTAACCATTATAATTGTGTTATACAGATATACCGCATCATCATCTGGAAGATTTGCCGCTGCTACAACAGCTTTATCCCCAAAAATTTTCTCAGTTTTTTCCACCACAATATCGTACTGCTCTTGTCTAATCGGTTTCTTAAAATTAAATACTATTTCTCCGGTAAAAGGCGTCGTATCCTCCAAAGATGTAATTGGTATAACCGGTCTGTCAATATCAATGATTCCATAAGCAATAATTTTATAATCTTTTCCTTGAATATGTAGTATTTTCTTGTCCACAGCCATACGCTTACTGACAGGAGAGGACATTGTATTCCAATGTAAATAATCCCAACAAATAGCAACTTTTTCCCCTTTCCGATATTCTTCCTCCGTAAAATATCTTCCACTTTCCAACATAGCGTTATCTTCTACTTCTTTTTCAAATTCATCACTTTTAATAATCAATCCATCCTTTATAGAGAAGTTCATATGAAAGGGTAATTTGTCTACTATCGCTGTCGCTTCAATGTATTTCAATTTATCCGTATAAGAATTACTAAATTCCGCCACATATTTCTTTAATAAATCCACCGTTACATAACTTTTTGCTGAATCAGCCGGCATAAAATAGCTTTCATCATCATTTAATTCATTATCTGATGTTTCATCAAAATCCCCTTGTAAAGTCAATACAATCTTTCTCTCATCTGACAAATCATACTGTTTTTTTAACTGATAGTTTTGATATAATCCATAAGAAAAATGAATCATAATACACGAACAGATTATAGAAAAAAAAGATAAAATAAATATCAATTTCTTTTTTATGAAAAAGCTTTTTATATTAAACCAAATATATTTCATTCAGCACCTCCTATTCAAATAAGGAGTGTCATTTATTATCTTTTTCATAACATTTTTCCTCCATTCAAACTATCACTTTGTAAATAATTTTTTAACTCTCCACAAATTAACGATATCGCTATTGTAAATTGCGAAAAAATAATACTTTCCAAAAACAGAATATTATGAAACACTAAACTTAAAATTACTATTAAACATTCAAGTGCCAACACTACACTAGCTTTTTTACGATAATGAATGTGTTCAATTTCATCCAGTCGTTTATTAATAGTATCAATAGGTGCCAACAACAAAATCACAATGCTACTCATTATAAATAATAATAGCAGACAAAATACACTTAATGATACATATTTCACAGTCAAGAGTACAAGTATTATTGATTCTTGACTTATTCATTCTACCATATATTCATCTTTTGTACGGCCATTTGTATGAATCTATATAAACTTTTGTTGAAATTTAAAGTTTACGCACTATCAAAGAAGTAGCAAAGCGGATTGCGAATATCCACTTGACCTCTGTGCTTTCCAATGACATTTTTACAAAAATTCAATTTTCTTACCTACATATGCAGAACAATATCCACTACAAATAAATTATCTTCTGTTGAAAATTCCAACAAACCGTTATACTTTTCAACAATTTCCCTTACATTTTGCAAGCCCAAGCCATGCATTGTCTTGTCTTTTTTACTTGTAAAAAAACTCTTTCCTCGTCGTTGTAAGCAACCATTATAAGCGTTTTTCACACAAAGCCAGACACTTCCCTTTTCATATGAAAAATCAATTTGAACAAATCTATCTATTGCTTTTTCCATCCTGCCTGTTCCGTCCATTGCATTATCTAAAAGATTTCCCACAATAACTACTAAATCATCCTCATTAATTGGCAGGTTAGATGGAAGCACTATATCAATTTCTACCGAAATTCCCAATTCTGTCATTTTTGTTAATTTATAATTAACAATGCTGTCCAATGCAATATTTCCCGTATTACAGTATGGAGTAGCAAATTCTATTTTCTCAACAAATTCCTCTGTATATCTTGATACAGACTCATATTGTTTTTTATTAACCATCTGCTGTATAGCTATCATTCGATTTTTCATATCATGACGATATTTGTTTAATTCTGCATATTTTTCTGTTAGCATTTCAGATTGTTTGTGATAATATTCTTTTTCCTTTTTAGCAATTGCTGTTTCCATATGTTCCTTAATTACTATGGTCAAAGAATCATATAAATACATCAGCATAAAAACAGATGATATAAGACAGACCAGTGAAATCCCCGCTATTCGTTCATCCAATTTCTCCTGAGAAAAAATCATGCACTCCAAACATATCATAGACACAGTAATCACTATAATAAATGTTACAAAAGATTTCGGTACTTTGAGCTTTTCATTTATATTATTAAATTTTCTGATAATTAATGAAATGCTCCAAAAAATCATTTCTATTATCAAATTCCAGAATACCGATATATGCTCAGTATTTCCAAAAGCATCAAAACCACTTATTCCAACAATCACAGCTACAACTGCCTCAGAGGAAAATGAACACATATAAATAAACGCAGAAACAATCAATCTTTTTGACATAATTGTCACATAACAAAGCGAAACAAAAAAAATACTCCCGTATGAAATTCCGGCACTAATAACTGGAGATACGGAAGCAAAACGCAGGGCAAAAGAAATAAAAAGGCGTGCTGCATAGGCAATATACGCTAATCTGTCATTAACATATGCATCCTCGAAAAATATCATCATATAACGAAATATAATATATACTTCCAAAAAATCAACAATTCCTCCCATAGCATAGTTAAATATATTTCCCATCACTTTTCCTCTTTTCGTATTTTCATACACATTTTCCTGATTGCAGACCGCCTAGACTGACTGATCGGTAATACGGTATCATCTATCATAACAACTTTTTCATAAAATATTTTTTTAATTTGTCGATAATTTACAATAATAGATTTGTGAATAAACAAATAACAATGTCCTTTTACCATTTTATATACATCATCCATTGAACCATAAAAATCATCTTCCCTATCCTTCATTTGAATGTGTATCTTTCGATTATGGCTTTCAAAATATAATATATCTGACAACGGAACTTTAAAATAGTCCGTTTTCTTTTTGTAACCAAAAAACTTATTATTCTGTTCAGTAATAATCAGGTACTTATTAACCAATTTTTCAATTTTTGAACGCTCAATCGGTTTTACAAGAAAATTCATCGGATGAAATTCAAAAAGTTCCATAGCATATTCTGTCTTTGCGGATATATATACAATCTGAACCGTTTCATTTCCCAGTTCATCTCTCAAAAATCTTCCAACATCTATCCCAGATTTTCCGTCCATTTCTATATCTAAAAAGATTAAATCATATTTCCTGCGTTCAAATTCTTTACACAGACTTTCTCCTGTATAAAATGACTCTGCTTCACAACTCATACCTTTATCCCTAAAAATATCAATCAACATCATCTCCAATAAAGCGCATATCTCCACCTCATCATCACATACTGCTATTTTAATATCCATAACTATGATCCTTTCAACTGACATTATCGTATCAACAACACTTCGCGACTGGCTTGATTTTTTTAATCAAATTTACCATTTTCTAAGTAACCCATAATATTATAACACAACATAAAACAAAACTGATTGATATTCTACTATGTTTTTTGATTATATTGAAAGAGCAAAACATAAATATATTTATGCTATGCAGAATACATTGCTGCCTCAACAAAATCCATCATTGTATTTTCAATCACACTATACTAAAATATAAGATATATCAACTAAGGGGGTACATAACATGACTGAAAGCATGAAAGATTTTGAAAAGGAACTTGAAAGTTCTTTTAAAGTTATAAAAGAGGGTGACATTTTAGATGTTACCGTTATAGGAATTTCTGAAACAGAACTCACCGTCGATTTGAATTATTATACTGAGGGTATCATTCCACTTGAAGAATGTAGCGATGATCCTTCTTTTTCAATCAAAAATGACTGCAATATCGGCGATACCATTCGTGCAATGGTAATTGATGCCGAAAGTGACAACGGAGCTGTCATCTTATCAAAAAAAGCTGCCCACAATCTTCTTGTATGGGATGAACTTAAAAAGGATATGGCAGACCGCACTGTTTTTGCTTTCAAGGTCACTGAAGCAAATCCAGGTGGTGTGACAGGTTTTGTCAAGGGAGTTAAAGCATTTATTCCCGCTTCAAAAATCGGTCTTGACTATGTTGAGGACACTGAAAGCTATGTCGGCATGACTTTAAATGCGATTATCATTACCGCTGACGCAAACGAAAAAAGACTTGTCCTCTCAGCAAAAGAAATCGCAAGAGAAAACGCAGTGCTTGAACATTCGCAGAAAGTTTCAAAACTCGCAGTTGGCGAAACCGTTTCCGGAAAGATTGTGCGCATGGAATCATATGGAGTATTTATTGAAATAGGTGAAGACCTTATAGGACTTTGTCATATATCACAGATTACAAATAAATTTATCAAATCTCCAAAGGAAGTTGTTAAACTCGGTGATACTGTATCTGCAAAAATAATCGCTCTTGATGGTGACAGGATATCACTCAGCATGAAAGCACTTGAGAATGATATTCCTGACGAAGAAGAAGATACATACGAAATTCCAGACGAATTTCGTGCAGATAAGGAAGAAAAAGCTGATGAAAGTCCTTTTGCGAAGCTGCTCAAAGGAATAAAACTGTAATATACATCTGTGTCAATCGAGGATGTATAACAAATAATGCCACTGGCACGCTCTCTCTACATCGTCGCTCGCAGCAGTACATATGTCAATAAAAAACATTGACCCGTCAGCAAAATACGCTGATTAAGAAAAGATACCGTTACCTTATGCACCATGTCCATCCGGACAGTGGTGCTTTTGTTATTGCTGACGGAAAGTATATATGGAATCACAATGCAGATTTTCCACTCTTTCTAAAAAGTATGTTTGATGTAAACAAGCAGCTTCTTGACGGTTTGGAAGAAGCAAAACAGCTTTTTCATGCATCAACCCTATCCGGTCACCTATTTTTATGTTTGCTATCCGCCTTATTCCCGTCCCTCAGGAATATCTTTTATAATGTCATTCCAGATTTTTATAAAAAATGTAAGTGACACAATAAATGACATAACCTCTGCAATTGGAAACGACCACCATACCATATGAAGTCCGCCAAATTTTGCAAGAAGATACGCAGCCGGCACGAGAACTACAAGCTGACGCATGATTGATACGACCATACTAAACACTGCTTTTCCAAGTGCCTGAAATACGGTTCCTGCAATAATACAGAACCATGCAATCAGATAATGTACACCTATCGTTCTAAGTGCAGGCACACCTATCTTAAGCATATCATCAGAGGCATTAAACAATCCGAGCAATGCCTGTGGAATACTCTCAAAAAGAACAAATCCAATAAATGTAAGACAAAAAGCCGTCGCAAGACTTACTTTTATCGTCTTTACCATACGCTTACGCTGTCTCGCACCATAATTGTAGGCAATAATGGGTGTAATTCCGTTGTTCAGACCAAATACAGGCATAAAGAAAAAGCTTTGCAGCTTAAAATAAACACCAAAAACAGCCGTAGCTGTTGATGAAAACTCAATAAGAATACGGTTCATGCAGTATGTCATAACAGAGCCGATAGACTGCATTATAATAGAAGGTATTCCAACTGCATAAATCGTTCCGATAATCTTAAAATCAGGCTTAAATCCCTTAAATTGAAATCTAACTTCATGATTAAATTTGTGATTACAGGTTCCTGCAACAAGCCCTGCAACACACTGGCCGATAACAGTGGCAACAGCAGCTCCCGTCACTCCCATTTTAGGAGCACCAAACATACCGAAGATTAAAATCGGATCTAATATAATATTTGTAACCGCACCGCTGAGTTGGGAAGTCATACTAAAAATCGTGCGTCCTGTCGATGTGAGAAGTCTCTCAAAAAACACCTGCGTGAAAATACCAAATGAAAAAATCATGACCGTGCTAAGATAATCAACTCCCATGGTCATAATCTCAGCATCGGCACTTCCCACCTGACTTCTGTAAAAAGGCTTCACTACGGTAAATCCAAGTATTAGAAAAATAATATAACTTACCGCATATATAAATGCTGCATTTGTCGCCGTTTTATTAGCTTTCTTAAAATCTTTCTCCCCGAGAGACTTAGACAAAAGTGCATTCATACCTACACCGGTTCCCGTAGCTACCGCAATAAGAAGCGTTTGCAAAGGGAATGCAAGTGAAACCGCCGTCAAAGCATTCTCCGATAATTTTGCGACAAATATACTGTCAACAATATTGTATAATGCCTGCACCATCATCGAAACCATCATCGGCAGTGACATATTGAAAACCAGTTTTCCTATTGGCATAATCCCCATCTTATTTTCCTGAATAGGGGCTGAAGATTGTTGATTACTCATTTTTTACTCCTTTCGTGTAACAAAAACATTTTACCAGTCAGGCAGATATTTACAATCCACTCTGCTTCTTAATAGTTTTAGACATTTTTTCTTTTGAATCTGTACTTTTTGCTTTGTCGTACAGTTGTTTATATTACCACGAAAGACATAGTAAGGGCAAGTCGTTAGGAAATGCTCGTTTTGTGAAAACATTATTTCTCTAACCACTGTTTTATAGTTTCTTCATCCATATCTACAGCACTTGCTATTAAAGAAATATCCATTCCCATATCATTTAATTTTTCTACCGTTTTTTTCTTCTCAGCCATAGCTTTTTTTACAGCCTCCTCTGTAGCTTTTTTTGCTGCCTCTTTTGCTGCCTCTTTTGCTGCTTCTTTCGCTTTTCTCTCGGCATACTCCTCTACACTTTTACACATCTTCTCGTCCTCCTCACCATGTTTTAATTCTTTCATTCTTCTTGATATATTTGGAAATTTATCATCCTTAAAATCTGTTTTTAGAAAACATTGCATGAGGTCACTTATCAGACTATCATCTGCCACTTCCGTATTGACATATACTGACATAAGACCATCATTCACCGGATTGCCTGTTTCCCTTATAACATTTTCTACATGATACACTGTTTTTCCTGCTCCAAACATATCGAACTCGGATATATAAATTACTATTACATCCTGAACATCCTCAAATTCATCACCCGGTTCAGATTTATTAATTGTTATCGTTGATGCATTATAACGCACGCGTTTTACATGATTGCAATTATCTGATCTCTGTATTTCTATATTATATACTTTATCTTCAACACCTTCAATATATGCATCTAAGCGAACTGATCTCTTTGCAAGATTTCTTAATGACTTTTGTGCAACTAATGTTTCCGGCTTAACTTTTAGCCGTGAATTTTCAAGTATTACCTGTAATAACTCTTCGCACGCCGCTGCATCTTCTATAAACTTCTCAAATAATACATCGTCAATCAAACGAAGATTTCTTATTATCTGTATCACTTCTTCATCAGTTTTTCTATTCTTTTTAGATTTTCCTTTATTTTGTATTTTATTAGACACTTGTTCCACCTTCTTTCAGTATTTGCTTCAGAAATATATGTTCATAACTGAACTTTATCATCTGATAAACAGATGAAAACGCTTGTTTTTCTTAAGTGAAATAATGATAACATACGATTTATCTTTTTAATATGTGAATATTGTTAGAAATATTTTATATGATTTGGTACACTATAAACAATTTTGTAATATTAGATTTTTTATTTTCTTATGCAATATGCATTATTTTATATAGATTTCTTTGTTAATAACATACAAAAAAATCACCACTTAACTGCTTTAAATGGCGATTTTATCATTGTTTGCATTACTTTTCTAATCCAATATCACATATCTGCCAAACCCCATGCTTGTATTCTTTCCTATATGCACAAGCTGTCCTGCGATAAGATATTCAAGTGACTCATCGCTTATGTTTCCAAGGACACATTCCCCTTTAATTCCGTGCAATGCAATATGGCTTTTATGTGTATTTGAATATCTGTCAATCTTAGTATGGTACACTTCCTGCTCTTCTATATATGGAAATTCACTTTCAAGATATATTTTTCCTACATCATTTCCCTCCATACAATTTAACAGATATACTCTCCTAATTGCAGCTTCTGTCAATGCCTGTCCGTCAAATTTGTTTAGCCATTGCCCTCTGAATTTCTGTGATAATGGTGTGCAAAATTTCAGTATTTTTCTGTCTGAGCTGTTTAATTTTTTTAATTGATATTCGATATAGTTTGACAGTGTATTTATTATTATTTTGTTATTGTTAATAGCACCATCCTCAAGTATCGGCTGTCTTTTTTCGTTAAATATGCCTGCTATCTCAAATCTGCTTTTTTCTTTTCCTATTCCCTTCATCCCCAGCATATATAATGCCTGCAATATCTGTGAAAAATATATTATAACATTTCCAAATAAGATAATATTTACTTTTAGTTTGTCTCCTCTGCTGAATGTTGTCTGCTTATTTTCACACTCTATTATATATCCCAGACTTTCACCGTTTGTTACATACTCCGGTTTTATTTTTAATGGATGATAAAATATTCTTGGTACAGTACAATCTTCTTTGAATTTACAAGCATTACAACTTCTATCCGACAGGCAATATTGTTCAAGAAGCATTTCTCCCATACCGCCTCTTATCGCCGAAACTTTATTTTCCGGCATTTTTGTGGCTTCTGTGAATTCAAATACTAAATTTATTTTACTGTATCTTATATCGAACTTTTCACTGTTTTTCATCCTACAAACTCTCCACAAATCTCATAAATGCTTTCTGTCCCTCTTCCGTGCGTTTATAAACTCCTGCACATTCAAGCACCTTAACAAATACTTTGCTTATCTCATCATGGATTATATCCATTATATTTTCCGGAGTTATCGTATAATTTTCTATCCACTCATCTACCCAGTCAGCGTGTTTTTCAAGTATCTCATCCGCATGAATATCTTTGTGATTTAAGATTGCATCTGCAAGGTCGCTCATTTCCTTTTTAAGTCTTGCCGGAAGTACCGCAAGTCCCATTACCTCGATAAGTCCAATGTTTTCTTTCTTAATATGATGAAGGTCTGCTGACGGATGGTAAACTCCCCACGGTGCTTCTTTAGTTGTGATGTTGTTGCGGAGCACAAGGTCAAGTTCGTACTTTCCATCACGCATACGTGCAATAGGAGTTATTGTATTGTGTGGTTCTCCGTCTGTCTCGCTGAATATAAATGCGTCTTCATCTGTATATGCTCTCCAGCTTGTAAGAATATGGTCTGCCGCATTTACTATACTGTCTGCATTTTCCCCCTGTAAACGAATTACGGACATAGGCCATTTTACAATTCCTGCTTTTACATCTTCATATCCAGAAATTACAAATGTTTTCTCATAATCAGCTTTTGCCATTGCAAATGTATATCCGCCGCCCTGAAAATGGTCATGACTTAAAATAGAGCCTCCAACTATAGGCAGGTCTGCGTTTGAGCCAGCCATATAATGCGGAAACTGTTTTACAAAATCAAGAATTTTCTTAAATACTGCATGGTCTATTTTCATCGGTGTATGCTCGGCATTAAATATAATGCAATGTTCATTATAATAAACATATGGCGAATACTGCATATAATACTGCTGTCCGTCTAATGTAACAGGAATAATCCTGTGATTTTGTCTTGCAGGATGTGAAAAATGACCTGCATATCCCTCGTTTTCCTTGCACAAAAGACAAGCCGGATAACCAGACTTCTTTGCTTTTCCAGCCTTTGCAATATCTCTTGGATCTTTCTCCGGCTTTGAAAGATTTATGGTAATATCAATCTCGCCGTACTCCGTATCAGTAACCCATTTTTCATCTCTTGCAATTCTGTCTTTTCTTATATAATTGGCTGCCTGGCTGAAACTATAATAAAAATCAGTTGCCGCCTTTGGAGAAACCGCATATTTATCCTTAAATTCTTTCCTCACAATACTTGGCGGCGGAGTTATACAGCCCATTATCTTTGTGTCAAACAAGTCCTTTGCAGTAATCGTATCCTCTTTCATAATACCGTTTTCAAAGGCATACTTCATCATATCTTCAAGTATCTCATGTACCGGTCTGAATGATGCAGCCTTATGTTTCTCTTCTGAGTTTTCACACTTCTGCGACTCACTCAAATCCTTAGTATCAGAATTTTCATTCTTTACATCATATTCCATCACATCAAACAATTCTAAAAGTCTATTTGTAACATAAATCTCATCACATTCCTCAATCAAGCCATTAGCTTTCCCGTATGAAACAAGTTCACTGATATATTTAGTAATCATACTCTCATATCCTCCTGCTGTTTTTAGCAATCCTGTATGCCTGCTTCTTTTTCAAACAGAGAATACAGCACAACAATTCTCATTTATTATCAACTTTAATCAATAACTTTCATTCCACCGTACTTACGAATTTTAAGCACATTGCAAGCACCTTTTCCAAATACTTTATCCATCTTTTCAAGATATTCAGGCACGGCTTCATTTTTAACAAATGCCTGTATTGTTCCTGCAAATCCGCCACCATGCACACGACATACTCCTTTTCCACTCTCAAGTACAGTGTCGCTTATCGCAAGTGCAAGTGATACATTCTGATGTTTTATATCGTTTACAGCATATACATTCTGGAGATACTTGTATGATGAGTCTCCCGACTCTTTTACAAGTTCTAAAAATTCGTCAATCTTTTCTGCCTTTAATGCATCCGCTTCTTTTTGGACACGCTTATTTTCATTTATAAAATGAATTGCACGAAGCACGGCTCTGTCACCACATTTCTGTCTAATCTCAGCTATATTTTCTATCACATCATCCATTGTTATTTCTAAGAGAACTTCTTTTCCAAAATAAGCCGCAACCTCTTTCATTTCCTGTGGTACCGCCGCATAATCTGCCGTAAGGTCTGCATGAGAGCCCTTTGTATCCGTAATACATAAACTGTAACCATACTTATTCATGTCAAATTCAACCTTTTCAACAACCGGTTCTTTTGGTTTTGCAAAATTAACATGAACAAGACTTCCTACAGAACAAGCCATCTGATCCATAAGTCCGCAAGGTTTTCCAAAATATACATTTTCCGCATACTGACCGATAATAGCAATCGTGACCGCATCCATTTTTCCGTCATTGTAAAGCTGTGAAATAATAGTTCCCACAACCGTTTCAAATGCTGCCGATGAGGACAATCCTGCACCTATGAGCACATCACTTGTGACATATGCAGTAAATCCGCCAATATCAAAACCGTGGTCTTTTGCACCTTTGAGCACACCTTTTATCAGGGCTTTTGTTGTTTCTTTTTCGCTTTCTTTATAAGAAATGTCATTTACATCAATAACAATTTCTTTATATGTACCTGAGATAAGATGAATCATGTTGTCATCTGTTTTTCTCGTGACTGCAATAGCGTCCAGATTGATAGATGCCGCTAAAATCTCACCGTGCTGATGGTCTGTATGGTTTCCTCCGACCTCGCTTCTTCCCGGTGCACTGTATATTGCTGCATCTCCCTCGCCATAAAGCTTTTCAAACTTCTCAATCGCTTTTATATAACGCTCTGTCTGATACTCTATCCTGCTCTCATCAACATAAATGTCTGTCAGCAGGTCTTTGTAATCACCTTTCTTTAATGCTTCTTTTATTTCATTTGTTTTTTTCATGCACAAAATCCTCCCAATTTTAATTTTATTTCAACATAAAGCTAAACCTTTCAACATTTAACTCTAATATAATGCCAATTTATTATAATGTCAATAAAAGTTTACCTATTTTTACTAAACTTTTGTAACAATTCAGCCTAAAAAAGATAAGTCAATAATACATGAGCTTGCTCAATGTACTATTGACTTGTTTTTTGGGGCAGAATAGCCTTTCATTTATGAAATGAAGTAAACTCAAGCTGCATAGCAGCGACTGACAGCTTGCTGGCAGGTTTACGAATGTAATAAATGAAGGGCTGAACTGTTACAAACTTTATTGTAAGACATGACTTATCAACAATATCTGAGCCATTATCCTAGTTTACCTTTTGCATTTCCAGATATATTTCCACACTAGAAAACGGGCAGCTATTACAAAATTTATCGTTTGCTCCAAAATAAACTCGACATTTTCAGCATATTGTGTTACCATATGTTTAGTAAACATAAACACATTTAACACTTTGATATGCTTTTTCAACTTGTATATCAGATATTCATAAATCAGACTAACAGAAAGGACGATTTTTATAAATATGCCTACAATCCGTGATATAGCCAAAGCTGCCGGAGTTTCTCCCGGTGCCGTTTCAAGAATATTAAACAACGATACAACACTTCATGTTTCCGCCGGGACACGAAAACGAGTATTGGAAACAGCCAAAAATTTAGATTACAAAAAAATCCCAAGAGCAAACACACCCCTAACCGGAAATTTTTTTACTATGGGAATTGTTTTGTGGTTTTCTGCCGAGGAAGAATTAAAAGACAACTATTATCTTAAAGCAAGACAGGGAGTTGAAGATTTCTGCGTGAAAAACAATATAAATATACTCCGTGTATTTCCGGGTGATTCAGAATATTTTTCTAAATTAAATACCGTTGACGGTCTTATATGTATCGGCAAATTCAGCCGCCTTGAAATCAAAAATTTTATAAACATATGCAGCAATATTGTTTTTCTCGATATGGCAGTAGACGAATTTAATATCACTTCATTATCAATGGATTTTGAACACGCCGTTTACAGTGCACTTGACTTTCTGACGGAACTTGGGCATAGTAAGATTGCATTTTTAGGCGGAAAAGAATATGTAGGCAAACATGAACTTATAACCGACGCCCGCACCACAGCCTACAAAAAATATATGAATCACAGAAAAATGGATTGTGAAACTTATTTTAAAGAGGGAAGTTTTTCTTTTGAATCAGGATTTGACATGATGAATGAACTTTTCCGTGAAAACAATATTCCGACCGCCGTATTTGCAGCAAATGATGTTATTGCACTCGGTGCCATGAAAGCAATCCGTGAAAACGGGCTTAAAATCCCTGATGATATATCCATTATAGGATTTAACGATGAGGAAACAAGTGCTTATATTACGCCGCCGCTCACCACAATCCATGCACCTGCATACGATATGGGACAGCACGGGGCAAATCTTGTATATGTTTCTTCAAATCTTAGCATAAAAACACCGCTTAAGGCTAAAATACCATGTGAACTTGTGGTAAGGGAAAGCTGTAGGAGGATTTAAAAAACACTCGGATTATTTAAATGAAATAATCCGAGTGTTTTTATTCTTATTAGATATTTTAATTTTTTACTTTACTGCAACCAATATCCACTTCTGGCAGTCACCGCCCCAGAAATTCCACTGATTTATATTTCCGCCTGAATTCCTGCTCCAATCATATACATCAAGACCTGATTTACAACTTGATGCCTTTGACAATACCGCATATGTTCCATCTGACTGTTTGCTTAATTTAAACAACTGATTTGTCCCTTTGTTCAGACTGTACTGTACAATGTTGGTTCCGTCCGCAGCACTTCCCATTGCCACATCAAGTGCCTTTGTATAATTTGATGCTCCTGTAAGTATATAGTAATATCCGTCACCATTTGATACTATCTTATATTTCTGTGATGCAAATCCATTATATGCCCACTGCTGGATATTCGCATGGTCTGCCGAACTTCCGTCTGCCACATCTAAATATTTGCCTGAAAACTTGTTTCTTATATAAAATATTCCCTCCGTCTTGCTTACTTTAACTGAATTTTTTGTTCCCCATATCGTCTGATTATTTTTTCCTATCAATGAGAATGTCATAACTTCATTGTGGCTCGGTGTTTCATCTTTCTGCTTGAAAAATACACCTTTATACATCACACCGTCTATAACCATCTGACAGTAATATGTTCCTTTAATATAGCTCCAGCTTCCCGTCACATCCCCGGTGATTTTTCCGTTGGAATTTAATTTTATTTTCTGTGTTGTAAGCATTCCGACATTTTTTGTTGAAGCATCTTTTCCATGATTTACAAATTCATATTCTCCAAGCATATCTGATGCTGAATAACCTGTTTTTGAAATCGTACTTCCGAGATACTCATAAACTGCCGTAACCGGCCAGTTATCCTGATTTAAAAACTGCTGGTGTACTCTCACTTCATGTGACTCATTTCCGCTGTCAAATCTGGTGTGATAAACAAGATATCTCTGATTGTCCGTGTCAATAAATGCTGAGTTGTGACCGGCTGATTTGTAACCCTGCATTATCGGGGTAAAGTTATAATTTCCCATAACTTTTATTCCACGGTCTGCCTGATTTGTTCCTGCTGAAAACACTGCTGAATTTCCTGCGGCATCAACATAATTTCCGTTAATCGTCTTTGAACGATACATTCTTATATGATATCCTCCATCTGCACCAAGCCAGCCATATGTAACATAAAGATAATAATATCCGCTTTCTGCATCATATTGAATATATGGTGCTTCGCCTGACTTTTTATAGCCTCCGGCAATCCTCTTTCCAAAGTATCCATCAGTATCACCACTTGTAGTTTTTGGATATTTCGGCTGACCGGTAGCCGCGTCAAGCTCAAGAATATAAATTCCTCCTGACCATGAACCATATGTCATCCAGAGTTTTCCATTTGCATCAAATAAAATACATGGATCTATCGCATTTGGATAAAAACTGCTATTATATGCTCCATTTGATGAGAACCAGTTTCCAACTTTCTCAACTTTTCCGTTATTTATCAATTTTGGAATATTGGTATTGTTATAGTTTGTATTAACTGTCTTTGTTCCAAGATTAGATTTTGTTGTTACATTTACATCTTCCTTTGTAAATCCAGAATAAACAACTGTATCTACATAAGAGAACGGACCTGTCGCAGACTTCGATACCCCATATCCTATACATGAACGCACAGCCGTTGATGATGTACAATAATAAATCATGTACGCACCCTTACTTCCGTCTTTCCATACATAATTTTTATTGTATATGACATCAGGTGCCCAGACACCGTATCCGCCCTTGCAATCGGAGTCATTGTAACCAGCCCACTGGAATGATGATGCAAGCGACTGTTCAAGTGCTTCATTTTTTGAAGCTTTTGTGCTTCCACTGTTTTTAACAGCCGTCACGAGTTCCCATTTCTGACAGTCACCGCCCCAATAGTTCCATTCATTTATATTTCCACCTGCTGATTTGCTCCAGTCATATACATCAAGACCTGATTTACAATCACTTGCCTTTGTCAAAATCGCATATGTTCCGTCTGCATTCTGAACAATGCGGTATTTTTGCATTTCTCCGCCCCAATAACTCCACTGCATAATGTTAGTGCCGTCTTTTGATGAACCACCGTCAACATCGACACACTTTTTATAGCTTGTCGCACCCGTAAGAATATAATAATAACCATCACCGGTAGAGACAAATTTAAACTTCTGTGCATCAGAACCGTTGTAAGACCACTGACGGATATTTGCTCCATCTTGTGCTGAGCCATTTTCAATATCAAGGTACAATCCACTAAACTTATTTTTGATATAATAAATACCCTCGACATTTTCACTCGCATACAAAGATTTGTTTGTATATCCCTGAGTTCCCATAGCAGACCAGTTTCTCAAATCCTTTGATGATGCCTGTGCCATGTGTGAACCATAAATGTTGTAAGAACCTGTCGATGAATCATAAAAAACTGATGGGTCATGCACGGAAATTCTCGTTGTGTTTGAAGCAGCTGATGAACTTGCCGCCGCATTGGCATCAGCAGGTACAGCCGTCAGACCGGATATGCACATTGCCGCTGCCATAAGTACAGTTGTGATTTTTTTAAGTCTCATTTTCATACTCTCCTTTAGATTTGCCAAGCGGATATTTGTGATACACTCCGCTCTTTGCCTGATAGTGTTAAATACTAAGCCTCCAAAAACTATCCCTTATCCTATTAGACACTTTGCATAAATAATTCTAAATTATTTTATATTTTATGTTGATTATATCAGCATTATTTCATTTTTAAAATACAAAAAAGCAAAAAAGTCATATAATTTTTAATTATTATACAACTTTTTTGCTTATTTTTACTATTTATTAAATTTGTTCTGTTTTATCTAAAACAAAAGAGTCAAAAAATCGCCACTTATATAACTCAATCAATCTCCAAAAGACTAATCCTTTAGAATCGATACATACAAGTGACGATTTCTTTATTTATGCCGCTTAATATCAATATTTATTTCCGATTAATTTACTCCGCAATAATATCCTTTACAACCTCACCAGCAATAATAAGCCCTGCAACCGCCGGCACGAATGCCATACTTCCCGGCACTGATCTTCTCTGCAAACAGGTACGCTGTACCCCTGGAGGGCATATGCAGTGATTTTTGCAATTATCATTTTCATCCTCGATAGGTGTCATAGGTTTTTCTTCCGAATAAACAACTTTAAGCTTTTTAATACCTCGTTTTTTAAGCTCACGGCGCATTACTTTTGCAAGCGGACACACTTTTGTTTTGTAAATATCTGCCACTTTAAATGCACTTGCATCCATCTTATTTCCGGCTCCCATGCAACTTATTATCGGTATATTCATCTCCTGACACTTCATGACAAGTGATATTTTCGCTGTCACGGTATCTACTGCATCTACAACATAATCATACTCTTCAAATGGAAATGTATCTGCATTTTCAGGCAGGAAAAAGGTCTTATAGACATTTACCGTCACTTTGGGATTTATCTCCAAAATACGCTCACGCATAATATCTACTTTGTCCTTTCCGATCGTTTTTCTCGTTGCGATAAGCTGTCGGTTAAGATTTGTAAGGCAGACTTTATCATCATCTATCAGATCTATCTGCTCCACTCCGCTGCGGACAAGTGCATCAACAGTATAACCGCCGACTCCGCCTATACCAAAGATTGCCACTCTTGATTTGTGGAGTTTTTCAATACCTTCTTTACCTATTAATAATTCCGAACGCGAAAATTGATTTTGCATTTTTATTCCTCATTTCTCAATCTTTCTTAAAAAGGGCAAAATTGATATTTTGCCCTTTTATTTTTTACCATATTAATATATACTTTTCAAGTTCTTTGTAAATCCACTAGCAGATTTCTGCTCCTGCCGGCATCTTCTTTTCAGGTGTCATAAGTGAAAGATTTCCGTCTGCATCTTCTGCACAGAGTAACATTCCCTCTGATAATACACCGGCGAGTTTTGCAGGTTTAAGGTTTACAAGTACCATTACTTTTTTGCCTACCATTTCTTCTGCTGAGTAATGTTTCTTTATTCCTGATACTATCTGTTTTACTTCACTTCCGATTTTTACCTGTGAGCAGAGAAGTTTCTTTGATTTCTTTACTTCCTCACACGCAATTATCTCACCTACCTGGAACTGCATTTTCTCAAAGTCATCAAATGTAATTTCAGGTTTTGCTTCTATATCTATTACTTCCTCGTCTGAGCCTGTTTCCTCTGCTGCTCCGGCTGCCGCTTTCTGTGCCGCCTGAATTTCCTCAGCTTTTACAAGTACCTCTTTCACATCCAGTCTCATAAAGAGAATTTCAGGTGCATCTGTCACCTTTGTTCCTGATTCATAAAGACCGAATTTATCCATATCTTCAAGTGCACGCTCTGTTGTATTGAGCTGTTTTAAAATCTTGTCTGTAGTGTCAGGCATAAATGATTTCAAAAGGCTTGCACCGATTGTGATGCTCTCGATAAGGTTGTAAAGAACTGTTGAAAGTCTGTCTTTCTTTGCCTCATCTTTTCCGAGTACCCAAGGCTCTGTCTCATCGATATACTTGTTACATCTCTTAAATATCGTAAATACTTCAGTGATTGCATCAGCAACACGAAGTTTATCCATTTTTTCTTCAACTTTCTTTGGTACTGAGAGTACAAATGACTTAAGTTCATCGTCAACACTTTCCGTAACGCCCTTATCTTCTGCAACTCCGCCAAGATATTTGTTTGTCATTGAAATCGTTCTGTTGACAAGATTTCCAAGTGTATTTGCAAGGTCTGAGTTCATACGCTCAACCATAAGCTCCCATGTAATCACACCATCATTTTCAAATGGCATTTCGTGGAGTACAAAGTAACGAACTGCATCAACTCCGAACATATCTACAAGGTCATCGGCATAGATTACATTTCCTTTTGATTTACTCATCTTGCCCTCGCCCTGAAGCAGCCACGGATGACCGAATACCTGCTTTGGAAGTGGAAGTCCGAGTGCCATAAGCATGATTGGCCAGTAAATTGTGTGAAATCTAAGAATATCCTTACCTATAAGATGAAGGTCAGCAGGCCAGAATTTTTCAAAAAGGTCTATTCCTGTTTCGCTTGTATCGTTGTTTCCGTCAACATCATATCCAAGTCCCGTGATATAGTTGCTGAGTGCATCCACCCATACATATACGACATGACCCGGATCAAAATCTACCGGAATACCCCATTTGAAAGAAGTACGGGATACACACAAATCCTGAAGTCCCGGAAGAAGGAAGTTGTTCATCATCTCGTTTTTGCGTGACTCAGGCTGAATAAATTCAGGATGTGTATTGATATGCTCAATAAGTCTGTCTGCATAGTTGCTGAGTTTAAGGAAATAAGCCTCCTCTTTTGCAGGCTGACATTCCCTGCCACAGTCAGGACACTTTCCGTCTACAAGCTGTGATGCAGTAAAAAATGACTCACAAGGTGTACAGTACATTCCCTCATAATATCCCTTATAAATATCTCCCTGTTCATATAATTTTTTGAAAATCTTCTGAACCTGTTTCTCATGATATTCATCAGTTGTTCTGATAAATTTATCATATGATGTGTTCATCAAATCCCAGATTGACTTAATCTGTCCTGATACATCATCAACAAATTTCTTTGGTGTTATACCTGCTTCATCAGCTTTAATCTCAATCTTCTGTCCATGCTCATCTGTTCCTGTCTGGAAACGGACATCATATCCCTGCTGTCTTTTAAAACGCACGATACTGTCTGCGAGAACAGCCTCGTAAGTATTTCCGATATGCGGTTTGCCTGATGTGTAGGCAATCGCTGTTGTCAAATAAAATCTCTTTTTCTCTGCCATTTTGAACCTCCAATAAAATAAAAAAAGTCTTTAAGAATAGAAAAATTCTTAAAGACGATCATACCGCGTTACCACTTTAATTTATCCGCACTTCACAATGCGAACCTCAATCACTGCCATCACAGTGCCACGCTTTAACGGGCGTACCCGGTACCTCCTACTTTTATGCTGCTATGCTATCATTTTCATTTACACCTATGGCATAAAATAAATATAATGTTATGTTCAGAGTGTACAGCTCCAAGACCATCTTCTGCTACATTCCATATGCCCTCTCTCAGCAACGGGTCACTCCCTCATACATAACACATAATGTACCAAGCAACGCTACGGGTTCTCTGTAATACTTTCTGTAACATACTTTTCTTTTCACAGCCTTTTTCATTTATAGATAAATGTATTTTAATATGTGGGGTAATTTTTGTCAACTGTTATATTGTGCTTTCAAAACTATTTGCAGTATATATTTTTATACAGAAAAAGCGTCTGCGGAAAACAGACGCTAAATTTCATATAATGGACAGCGGAACGGAATACACCGCCTGCTAATTGTATTATCGATTGTTGTTTTTTATAATATCCTCTATTTCTTCCTCACCCAGCTCCACAATTTCCGCTATCTGCTCTGTCGTATAGCCTTTTTTATACATATTCATAACAACCTTTTCATTGTTCCTTTTCTCAGCTCTTGCCTCGCCTCTCGCTTCGCCCCTTGCCTCGCCTCTTGCTTCGCCCCTTGCCTCAGCTCTTTCTTCTATTCCTAAACTCAGATTACACATAACGCTCACATCCTCTCTCAACTCTGTATCAACTGGAATATTATACTCTTTCTCAAGAATATCAAACTTCTGATTTTTCTGTATTTCATTTGAAAGCAATGCACAAATCAAACGATGTAGTTCATATTTCTCATCTTTTTCCGGAAGTTCGTTTGTTATCCCTATCATCACAATGTTTAATAAATCAAGATTTCCTTTCCATTGATAAGTTTCTAGTATTTCATCTTTTGTAAGATGAATATGCGCCATACTGTTATTTCCCATATTCATGCAAACCCATATGCTGAATACCTGTTTTATATCATCATAGTTTGAATTTACAAAATCTCTTTCTTTTTGTGATGATATAAGTCTGCTAGCATAAAAGATTGCCCTGTTTAATATGCTATATGCAGTTGGTTCATCTTTTTGACATTCTATGTTCACTATAACCTTTGACAATTTATTTTCTTCTTTATCGGGTGATGGTATCCTTACATAAAATACTATATCAAACCTTATCATGCCCTCATTTATCTCAGCATTTTCTGTATTAAATCCTACTATTCTCTGTCCCGTTTCATTTGTTCTTTCTGCATTTGTTAAACCCAGCTCAACTGGTACAATCCCTATCTCTAGGTCACCCTCAATATAGTTTGCCACTTCACTCGGATTCATATCCTTAAATTCAGCAACAGTTTTTACTAATATATTTGCCAGTATGCTTTTTTGTGCAAGCAATCTTTTTGCATAAGTATCATACTGTATTTTTGCATCTGCTGCGGTTATTGCATTTTTTATTTCGGTATTCGTTTTACCCCCATTTTTGCACACATTTTTTGTATTAATCTTATTATAAACAAGGACTGCTTTGAAATCAACTGAATTTTTATAGAGTGTTGCCGATTACATTAATTAAAGGTACAGTTTTATATAAAAACAAAATTAAAAATAATCACCATTTTATGATTATATTAAAAAATACCACAGAATAAACTATAAAATCGTCATATTCTATGGCATTTATTTTTTTGAACTAAACCACTTAACTGTAATTTTCCTTATTTTTGAAAATGCTCCATAAACTTCTTCTCCATTTTCGTACATTGCGAATGAGCGAACTCTTATATAATATACTCTTTTGGGTTTAAATTACTTATTTTAATTTTATTGCTTGTCTTTTTTAAAGTTTTAACACCTTTAAATATCATCTTTTAATATGCTTTTATATTCCAACAATCTATTTCGAGTATTCAGGTAACTTTGTCCTCTCAAATAGTAACAATCACATCTCCACCACTTCGTCCGCAATTCCCATTGTTGATTTTCTATGCGACACAAGCACTACCGTTTTATTTTTATCTTTTCCTTCTTCTTTTACCGCTTTCAATATCACTCCCTCATTAAGTGAATCGAGATTGCTGGTAGGTTCATCCATCAAAAGCAGTGGTGCATCATGAAGAAATGCCCTCGCAATTCCTATCCTCTGTTTTTCTCCGCCCGACAGGGTATCTCCAAGTTCACCGACCTGCGTATCATATCCGTTTGGCAGACTTATGATAAAATCGTGAAGTGATGCTTTTTTTGCCGCAGCAATGATTTCTTCCGTTGTCGCTCCAATTTTTGCAATGCCTATGTTTGCGGCTATCGTATCATGAAATATATCTGTTTCCTGTGTTACAAAACTCTCATAATCCCTGAGTTTTTTTGTTGAAATCTCTTTTACATTCTTTCCTGAAATCTCAACTTCTCCACTGTCTGTATCCCAAAAACGCATCAGAAGTTTAAGTATTGTCGATTTGCCGCAGCCGCTCACTCCGTGAAGTCCTGTTATTTTTCCTTTTTTTATCTCCATACTAAAATTTTTGAGAATATTTTCATTTTCATATGCAAATGTTACATTCTTTAAAGCTGCTATCTGCTTGTTTTTTCTGTCAGCAGAATTTTCTGTTCTATTTTTGTCTAAAATTGTTTCTGTAGCTTCTGCCGTAACATTTTTTTCATCTGACATAAGTTTAGTATCTGACACTTGTTCACCGGTAAATTTTGTACTCTTATCACCATACACTGCTTTACCATCTGACGCTTCGTCTTCCCATACTTCCTCTACCACAGGATTTTCTTCAATGACTGACAGCACCCTCTCACCGCTTGCAAGTGTCTGATTTAGATTGTTTGACAGACTTGCAAGTGCGACAACGGGACCAAATGACCCCATCATTGCCACTGTGCAGGTGACTACTGCGTCAAAACCAATCTCACCCTGCCGGTACATTTCTCCCATGAGAAAAAGCATCCCAAATGACGCAAGAAGTATGACAAAGTTTGTGACTGCACGCTGTGTTCCCTCTAAACGGCTTAATTTTCTTTGCATTTTTCCGAGTTTTTCAGAGCGTTCCTGCATCTCATGTCTTTTCTCTTTTCCCATACCGTACTGTATGGTTTCTGAAAGTCCTCTGAGTGCACTAAGTACAAAGCTGTTTAATTCGCCGAACGAGGTTCTAAATTCCATTCCCGTCTGACCGCCACGCTTTCCATTCCAAAGCGGAATAAAAATTCCTACTATTATATATACTGCTGCCGCATAAACCGCCGCAACAGGGCTGTATCTTCCCATAAATATTACCATTACAGCCGATGTAAGCAATGCTATCATTATCGGAGATATTGTATGTGCATAAAACACCTCCAGCAGCTCTATATCCGTAGTTATGACTGATATAAGATTTCCCTTGTCTCTGCCCTCAAGTTTTGCAGGACATAATCTCCTGAGTGCCGCAAATACTTTATGCCTTATTATCGCAAGCAGTTTAAATGCAATAAAATGATTGCAATACTGCTCCGCATAATGAAGCACACCTCTCATGACTGCCGCCATTCCCATAATAATAAATAGTGTTTTTATGCTCATGTCTGAAAATACCGTTGCAGGCTCTCCAAGTCCTTTTAAAAGCACCTGACTTGCAAGTATCGTGAGAAAGATTGCACACAGATACCCAAAAGCACCAAGCAATATCGCAAGCAGCATTATATGAAGAAGCGGTGCAACAAGACCAATAAGCTGCCCCATTATCTTAATGGCACTTCTTCTTTTTTTAACTGATTTCTCTACAGACATCGGCATCCTCCTTTCCGAATTCCTCCAATTTTCTCTGGCTCTCAAAAAGCCTGAAATATTCTCCACTTTTTTTCATCAACTGCTCATGCGTACCACTTTCCGCTATCTCTCCGTCTTTAAGCATATAAATATTATCTGATGATATTACATTGAACAGACGGTGTGATATTAAAAGCACCGTTTTTGTTTTTGCAAGTTCGTGTATCGCATCCATTATCATGCCCTCACTCTCGGCATCAATATTTGAGGCAGCCTCATCAAATATATACATCTCGCTGTCATGCAAAATCGCTCTTGCAATACAAAGCCTCTGACACTGACCGCCTGAAAGATTATCGCCCTTTTCAGCAATCTCCATATCAAGTCCGCCGTTCTCGCTCACAAAATCCCAGAGATTTACTTTTATCAAAACCTCCTTAAGTTTCTCATCGTCTGCACCTAAATCAGCCATGATAAGATTTTCCTTCACCGTCCCCTTAAAAAGATAACTGTTATGTCTCACAACTGTCACATGACGCATCAGTTCACTCTCCGCTATATCTCCTATCGGAACACCGCTGAGCGTGAGTCTGCCGTTAAATTTTTTATTCTTTCCTGAAATAAGTCCCGCTATCGTGCTTTTTCCGCAGCCCGACTCACCGACGAGCGATACGAATGAACCCGGTGAAATATCAAGCGATACATCATTTAAAATCTTTCGGTCACTGTTGTATGAAAAATTTACATCCTCAAAACGCACTGACAGATTTTTAAGCTGCTCTTTAGTAAATATGACTTTTCCTGTCTTATCTTCCTCTAAATCAAGAAGTCCGAAAATCTTGTCACTCGCCGCCATTCCGTTCATTGCGATATGAAAAAATGAACCGAGAAGTCTCAGCGGTATAAAAAATTCACTTGCTAAAAGTACAATGCAAAGCGTCTGTTCAAGTGTTATATTTCCTTTTAAAAACTCACTTAAAGCCACTATCATTCCGACTACCGCCCCACCGTACGCAACGATATCCATCACGCTTGTTGAATTAAGCTGCATTGTCAGAACTTTCATCGTAATCTTCCTGAACTCTGCTGCCTCCTCGTCCATCTGCTCAGCTTTCATGCCGTCAGCCTGGTAAATCTTAAGCGTTGTAAGTCCCTGAAGATTTTCAAGAAACGAGTCGCCAAGTTCCGTGTATATTCCCCAATAATTATTTAAAAGTTTTTTTGCAATTTTTTGAACTGCCACAATCGAAGCAGGGATTAAAGGCACACAGAGGAGAAGAACAACACCCGCCTTTATGCTCGCCTTTGCCGCAAGCACGATAAAAAGCGTAACAGGTGCAAGAATACTGTAAAAAAGCTGTGGAAGATATTTGCCAAAATAAATTTCAAGCTGTTCGACACCCTCCGTTGAAAGCTGCACCACCTCGGAAGTCGCAATTTTTTCATTGTAGGACACACCGAGTTTTAACAATTTTTCATAAATTTTATCCCTCAAAATACATTTCACATCAACGCTCGCTTTATATGACGCCCCCGCCGCCATCTTGTCACATAAAAAACGCACAACAAGAACCGCCGCAAACACGCAGGCACACTTAACAATATCACCCGATGCTGCTTTTTTTGCATACAGTTTTCCAAACAGTCCCACTATCGTAAACACCGAAACCACCTGTGCAATAAGTGCCATCCACTGCCACATCACATTGTAGACTATATATTTTTTTGCATGGGATAATAACCTCACAAGTCTTGTTTTTATCATCTCATTCCCCGTCCCTTCATATTGATTATTACTGTTCATGCACAGCAATATTTTGATATGTTATCTATTTTTCCGTCAATTCCCGCGGAATTTCTTCTGTTTCTTTTTCAGTTTTAATATAAAAAATAAAATAAATCACATGACAGAGCCATACAACGGCAAGACATATTCTTCCGACAGGCACCCTGCTCATCATTATAAAACCAAATGCCATAACAATAGTGACACTTCCCATAATGGTACACTTGCTTTTTACCGTCATTGACCTTTTCTGAACAAAACTTTCAAGATGCTTTTTGTAAAGTCCGGTTGATGTAAACCAGGAATGAAGCCTTTCTGAGCTTTTTGCAAAACAGAATACCGTTGCCATATAAAACGGTACTGTAGGCAGTATAGGAAGTACGATTCCTATGCTGCCAAGTGCAAGGCTCAAAAATCCCAAAAGCACCCACAAAAATTTAAGCGGGTTTATTTTATTATTCATATAAATCTCCATTTCGTATCATCCTGCCGTAAGCACATATTTGTGTCCGTCAATCTCAGTCACACCAAGTTTCACACCGTAGAGCTGCTCAAGCAGTTCACTTGTGATAATCTCCTCCGGATTTCCATGTGCAAGCACATTTCCGTCCTTAAGACCTATTATCGAATCGGAAAAACGGATTGCCTGATTTATCTCGTGCAGTACCATAACTATCGTAATCCCAAACTCCCTGTTAAGTTTTTTAACCAGTTCGAGTATTTCAAGCTGGTATCTTATATCGAGATAAGTTGTCGGTTCATCGAGAAACAGAAGTTTTGTATTCTGTGCAAGTGCCATTGCAATCCACACACGCTGCCTTTGTCCTCCGGACAATTTTCCAATTTCTCTCTCTTTAAACGCCAAAAGATTTGTGACCTCAAGAGCCATGTTTATAAGTTCCTCGTCATCACCATTCCCACCGCCAAACATTTTATGATGCGGTGTCCTACCCATAGAAACAAGTCTTTCAACAGTCATGCCAGCGGCAGCCGTATTGTACTGGTGAACGATGGAAACACGCTTAGCAAACTCTCCAAGTGACATACCGCCGATATTTTTTCTCTGCAAAAAAATCCTGCCACGGTCAGGCACGAGATTTTTAGTCATCAATGAGAAAAGAGTAGACTTGCCACATCCGTTCGCACCCAGAATAGTTGTAATCCTGCCCTCAGGAATTTTAAGCGAAATATTATTTAAAATTCTGTTCTTTCCATAAGAAAACGAAAGCTCCTTAACTTTCATCATATAATCACATTTCTTATCATCGCTCATCTAATCACCTCTTTCCCCTAAGCAGTAAAATAAAGAACGGTCCACCTATAACACTCATAACAACCGCCGCACTGACCTCATACGGACGGCATATCGTTCTCCCTATCGTGTCGGCAAGCAAAAATGTAAATGCTCCTGCGAACACCGAAAACGGTACAAGTCTTTTGTGGTCGCTGCCGACGAGTATTCTGCCTATATGTGGCACGATAAGTCCAAGAAAACTTATTGCCCCGACAACCGCTGTCGAGATGCTTGCAAGTATTACCGCTATAACTGAGATTATTATACGCGTACGGTTTACATTTACACCAAGACTTCTCGCTGTTTTATCCTCAAGTGCAAGCAGGTTGCATCTTCCTATAAACAACACCGAGAGCACAAGTCCCACGACAACATACGGAAACAATGTCGCTGCATCGTCCCATGTTTTCTGGGTGATATTTCCCTCGACAATAGATGCCACACCTGTTCTGTCACCTCCTGACATGGAATTTACAACACTTGACATTCCCGTGAAGAATGCTTCTACGGCAACACCCGTAAGTATAATACGCAACGGACTTAAACCGCCTTTCCACGAAAGAGCATAAACGATAACAAATGCCGCTATACCGCCAAAGCAGGCGGCAACGGGTGTAAAGAAATAAAGCGTCGGTGCAAATGCCGTTATACATACTGCCGCAAATCCTGCACCGCTTGATATACCTATAATCCCCGGATCAGCAAGCGGATTTTTAAGCACCGCCTGAAACAGTACACCCGAAACCGCTATTGCCGCCCCCGCAAGCATTGATATTATTATTCTCGGAAAACGAAGGTCATAGATAGTTGCTACATCAGGATTGTATTTTATAAAAAGACCGTCAAACAACTTTTTAAATGAAACCTTTAGACTTCCTATATTTACCGATATGAAAAATAATATTACAAGTAAAATGATAATCATAACAAATGATACGATTGTTCTTATACGCTTATTTCTCAGATTTTTATGGTCTTTTGAAAGTATGTCATTTTCTTTTAAATCCATTTTAACCCTCATTTCTCCATATATTTTTATGCTTAGTATGCTATCTAATTAATGTCCTGCACACCAGTAGCGGGGGGATGCTTATCTGCGTTCAAAGTCCTGTTTTAATTCAGCAAGTGCCTCTTTGTACTTAAATGTCGCACTCATTCCAAATTTATCGTACGAAAGGTCATAGACTCTGCCTTCTTTTACGGCATTAAAATGTTTCCATATATCGTTTTTCTTAAAGTCATCATTAAACATTTTTATAACCTGTTTTGGCATCGCATGAGCCGCACGGAGTATAATATCAGGTTCTTTCTTTTTCATATCCTCCGTGTTTACCGTAAGAAATTCCTGTTTTATGTCACTGTAGACATTTTCACCGCCTGCAAGCTCTACAAGATTTCCCACATACGAATTTGGAGTTGCTATTATGTAACTTCCCGGAAGTCCCATAAGAATAAGAACTTTTGGATGACTTTTAGTCTTATTCTCACTTTTATATTTCTTATAAAAAGCCACAAACTCATTTATAAGGCTGTCAGCCTCTTTTTCCCTGTCAAAAATAATTCCCAATTCCTGTATTGAGCGGTACATTCCCTGCACGCTTTTCAGATTTAAAAATGCCCACTCCGTATCAATGGCTTCATATTTAGGTTTAAGGTCACTTTTCAATGATGACGGAGACAATATCCAGTCAGGCTGAACCGAAGATACGATTTCCATATCGGGGCTCATAGCCGTACCGATTTTTTTGACATTTTTATATCTTGACGGAATTGTCGAGACTGTTGACGAACAGACACCTGCAAGGTCAATATTAAGTTTGTCACAAATATCTGCCGTAGCAGGCGAAGTTGCGATTATGCGTGGATTTCTCCCAAGTTTCTCAACCTTTTCTTTCGCCGACTCAACTGCCGCTCTCTCGTACTTATCTGTAATCTCAAGCATTGAATTTATATCAATATCTGCTGATGAATTTTTGTCTGCTGTTATGTCTTTCCCATCTGTCGATGAGTTGTCACTCGCTGTTGTGTTTTCTCCATCTTCCGATGAGTTGTCTTTTGCTGTTGTATTTTTCCCATCTTCCGATGAATTTTTGTCTGCAACGGTTTCTTTTGTAGATGCCTGCTCTTTGTCCGGATGCTGGTTTACACAGCCGCCGAGCAGAAAAGAGATTGAAAAACCTAATATGACACCAAGTTTTAGCAATTTATTATACTTATTTGCGATAAACCCATTTTTTATAAGTTTATTTTTCTTATACTTATTTGCGATAAACCCATTTTTTTTAACCTCATTCTTCTTCATCATCTTCCATCTCCTCTCCCCATCTTCGCCAGTTACGCCTGAAATAATAAGTAACACCTGCACCTGCCGCTATGAGAACAAGTCCCGATAATGTTATTGAAATCGTGAGCACTATCACCCATTTAGCCATTGTCATATCCTCTGACTTTGAGTTATTACCGCCTGCGGTCTGCGTACTGTTTCCATCAGAAGCCGCTTCTGCTGTTTCAGACACATCAGAGCCGTTTTCTTTGCTCTCTGTCGAAAGACTCAATCCCTGTGCATCAGAAAGTCCTGACTCCGAAAGCTCAGTGTTTACATCTGACAATGTATTACCGATCAATGCTGTACTGTCATTTTCTAAACCAGACGCATCCCCCGATAAATCACTGTCAGAAGTTTTCGTGTTATCCGTCCTTGTATCTGATGATGCGTTTGCGGACACATGTGTAACAGCCATTCCCGATACATTTCCTGACTTGAAATTTTTAGCATATGCGTAAAATACAACATTTCTTCCCATTGGCCGGACATACATTGAAACCTTTACGATGCTGTTCTTATCAGAGAGAGAAATACAATAATCCGCCGTTTTTCCGTTACTGTCTGAGCCTTTTTTTGTCACTGTAGGACTGACCTGCTGCCATGATGCCGCCCCTCTTTTCTGCACATAAAACTTGTGGTCTGAAGTGTAATCTATAAGACCCACACGCATTGTGAGATAACACTGACCGTTATCCGTCTGCTCCAACATTCCCGAAGTCTTAAGAACACTCTCTACCATTCCCTGTCCTGTCGCGTATGAACTCTCGCCGCCTGCGTCCTCGACTTTGTTTGTAACCGGATGTCTGTAACAAGGCACTATATTACACGAATAAACTTTTCCGCTCACCACACTGCCCGATGTACCGCTTTTATTATCTGTTGCATCTGAACCTGCCACACTGTTTGACAAACTTCCGTCTGCCGTCAATGTATTTTTATCTGATACACTGTTTCCCGCCGAACTGCCGCCTTTTGATGCGTTTGTCTTTTTTGATGACTTTTTACTCTTTGAAGATTTGCTCACCGAAGTGCTCTTTTTCCCGGCAACGATAGAATTAAGGTCAAGTTTAAGATAGACAGGCTGTGTTCCCGAACCTTTACTTATCGCATCCATAATAGGCACAAACACCTGCATAGGCACATATCCGTTTTTCTTCGCTTCTTTTATCATAGGAAAAGAAACCTTTTTCGGATAATTTGTTCCGTATGTATCAGTCAGTTTCTTACCGTTTTTCTTCTGGAAAGAAACGATTTTAGCCGCCGCAGTCTTACCCTGAGGTACACCGTTTTTGGTCACCTTATAGCCTGCTTTAAAATATTTAAGCCTGCCGAGATACCCCTTTGCACTTCCAACCGTAAGTCCTGAAAAATCAAGTATAAGCGTGTATTTTCCATTTTTTACACGCAATAAAACATTGTGATTTATTGCTTTATCTGACATTGAGCTGCTCTTTTTATCAGTTTTTAACATATTCCCTGTTATCATGTAAGTTCCATCAGTCAACTTTTTTATATTCAGCTTCTTATTTTTCTTAGAAGAATTTTTACTGCCCGTTGTTACCGGTTTTTTTGTTGCCGTATTTTCCCTGTCCGTTGCCGGTTTTTTTGTTGCCATATTTTTGCTGTCCGTTGACGGTTTTTTTGTTGCAGACGGCTCTGCCGTACCCACAATATCATCCGCCTTTTCGTCCGTTTTTTTAAGAGTGTTCCAATCTAATAACAATCTCGCAAACTGCGTTCCACCGCCCTTGTTTATAGCCTCCATAACAGGCACATAAACCTGAATCCAAGCCATACCCTGTTTCCATTCTATAGGCATCAACGCATAATGCGGATATAATTTTCCTTTTACATTTGAGTCAAGCCCCGTGTCAGGGTCGTTGTACTCATCATAAACTCCCTCATAATACTCAGTCACTTTTACGCTCTCTGCCGTTGCTGATTTAGGCACATTTTCACTGTCATTCCATGACGGAAAATAATAAAATCCATACAGATACCCTTTAAAGATACCCGATGTAAGTGACTTAAACTCCAATCTCAAACTTATGCTGTTTCCTTTTTTTATAATCTTCATCGGCTGCGTAACTGCCGAATCACCCATTGACGGCTGGTCAAGAGTCGCGTGTCTTAACCTTCCCTCAATCGTATAAACTCCATCGTTAAAATCCCCTGCATAAACCCTCTTTGTACTCTCAAAAATGGAAAAATCCGACATGAGACCTAAAACAAGAGCAACCGCCAAAATCCATGCCATCACCTTATGTTTTCCTAAAAATCTCATGTCGAACCTCCTGTTCACTAAAATTAAACTTTTTCTCTATATCAATTCATACCTGTATGTAAAGCGGTCATTCACAATCTGCCTTTGCTGTTTACTGATAAACGCAGTCGCTTTGCGACCCGTAAGTATAAAATGCTTATCTGTATCCAAAAATCACTTAAATTTAGCTTTCTTTGCCCCAGCTTTTACTATCTGCTTTTTAAGGGATTTCTTTGTCTTAGCTGAAATACCCTTTGCAAACTTAACCGTCTTAAGTTTCTTGCAGCCTTTAAACGCATTGTTTCCAACTTTTGTCACATATTTTCCAATTATAACAGTTGTAAGTTTCTTATTATTCTTAAATACATTCGGTGCAATAGCAGTTACCTTAAACAAAACTCTCTTTATCTTAACCGTCCGTGGAACAGTTGCACTTTTCACATTTTTCTTTGCAGCAATGAGTGTAACCTTTCCCTTTGCTGTTACTTTATAAGTATTTCCTGCTACCTTTGCCTTTGTTCCTACCTTTACTTTTTTTGTTGAACTACCAGGGTTAGGATTGTTTGTCTGCTCTGGCTTTATGCTTTCATCTGGTTTTGATGTTTCACCCGGCTTTAATGTTTCCATCGGTGCTGATGAATTTTCAGGAGATGGTGTTTCACCTGGCTTTATGCTTTCATCTGGTTTTGATGTACTACCCGGCTTTGATGTAGCACCCGGTTTTGATGTAGCACCCGGTTTTGATGTACTGTCTGGTGTTGCTGAGTTTCCCGGTGTTGCTGTGCCATCCGGCTTTGAACTTTCCACTGGTGCAGCCGACGCATTTGGATTTGCCTGTTTTGCCTCTGTCTCATTAAATGCCGCATCATCCGCTGTTGTCGCAGTAACAGTTGACAGGTCAAGCTTAAGATAAACCGGCTGTGTACCTGTTCCCTTTGTGATTGCTTCCATTATCGGTACAAACACCTGCAAAGGAACTGTTCCTGCTGATATATTTTTGTTATTATAAGAAAAATCGTACAATGCCTCCGGTATTACCTTTATCGTAACCTTATTCGGATAATCAGTTCCGAGCGTGTCAGTAAGTTTCACTCCATCGGTATATGTCTGATAATCATCAATCGTAACATCTTTTAATATTCCCGTAGGATTTGTCTGTGTATCAGGTTTATATCCCGTATCATAGTATCTCAATTTGCTAAGATACCCCTTAAGGCTTCCGATAGTAAGACTGTTAAAATCAAGTGTCAGATAATAAACTCCATCTTTAACGGTAAGTTTTATATTGTGATTTATAGCACTGTCACTCATTGATACCGTTCCGTCAGGCTTCTGCATATTTCCCGTAACTTTATAAACTCCGTCACTCAATGAAGCAAAGCCTAAAGCCTGCTCATTTTCATCCGTCAATGCGGTAAGTGTGTCCCAGTAAAGTGTAACTGTTGAATCAATATTAAATTTACCTTTATCAAAATTAACTCCCGAAACAACTCCGTCAAGTTTTTTCATGGCTTCAACATAAAGATAAACATTATTTACATAAGTCTGTCTCAAACCGTCAAGCGGAACTGTAATGTTCGTCACGACATTCTGCTGACCGATAGTTGGAACTTCGGCTGACTCCGTCTCATAAGTCACCCCGTCCATAGTAAGATTTTCCGCTGAAATGTTATTTCCCTTATACCAGCCGTTATATCCTAGTACATAAAGCGGCTCTTTGTCAGAACCGGAAACCATCTGATATGTAAGGTACATTTTTCCCGAAGCATCAACACGGATATAACCGAGTGCCTTTTTCTCTTCCCCGACAAGTCCGTGGTCAACAACATCCGTGCGATCTTTTAACTCAATGCTGTAAAATCCCGGTTTCAAGGCTTCCGTAGGTGCATCAGGGATAACTTCTTTTTCAATCGTCACACCAAGTGCATTCATTGCCGCTTCTTTAATTGCATTTGATGAAGCGGTCGCTCCTGAAACTGCATCAAGTCCGTTAAGTTTTTCAGCATCATTGCGGTAAAGTCCGACAAGTTTTTCTTTCATTCCTTTTGCGGCTTTGTTGAAATAAACCTGATTTTCATCTGCAGAATCGCCCTTAAAATCAGAACCCTCTATGACAACATCACTTATCTGACCGTCTTTTACGCTGACTTTTACGCCTACATTATATTTTCCGAACTGCTGAACCTCTGACACTCCCTGCTCTGTTGTATAGTTGAGAGAAGTATCTCCCGAAAGCACGGCATTTGCATAATCGACCAAAAGATAAGCGTCAGGTGCATAACCCATTGCTTCAACAAACATACTCATATAAATTCCGTTTTCCGTCTTTGCCGCATCAGGAATCTTAAATGAAATCTCCTTTGGAACTGTCTTTGCTTTCTGTTCACTTCCGTTTGTAAAATACACATCCTGTGTTGAGATTACAGTCGCATTGACAGACGCATCACCTGTATTTGGCTTTGTCTGTGACTGATAAATCTTATAATCCGTTGCATAATCAGTCGCTGTTCCAACTGTAACGCTTCTAAGCACAATATTGAGAGCTGCATCGCCGTTTTCATCAATTTTAAGCACTCCGTACTTTCCGATGCTCTCCTTTGCCGCTGACTCCTGCTCAAGATTATTAGCGTTTTTAAGTGACAACGGCACTATGTATGTACTGTTTTTGCTGAGAGCTGTTGCTGATTTTCCAAATGCCACCGTACTGTTTTCAGCGGCAAGAGCCACCACATCATCTGTGGCAGCCCATGCACACTGACCGAATACCATGGCTCCTGCAAGCATTACTGCCGCAAATTTTGTCTGCCATTTCTTCAATCTCATCTTAACTCCTCATTTCTTAAGTCGATACCTCACCGGCATGACCTACATTGCCTTTGCATTAATAAAAATTATTTTTTAATAGTTACCTTTACTGTTGAAGAATACTTTCCATATACTTTCTTCTTTCCTGAAACTCTGTATGCCCTTATTTTGAAGAAGTATGATTTTTTCTTCTTTAATTTTTTATTTGTATATTTGACAATACTACCCTTTTTAATAGTTGCTATCTTCTTAAATTTGCCTTTCTTCTTGTTAGCACGATATACTTCGTAGCCTGATGCCTTTGAAACTTTCTTCCATGAGACAACAGCTTTAAGTTTCTTGACATTCTTTACTTTGACACCCTTAACTGCCGCAACCTTAACCGTTTGTGTCTTTGTCGGCTTCTTAGTTGGTTTTACCGTCGGCTTAACTGTTGGTGTTGCTGTTGGTTCTGTTGACTCTTCCGGCTTCTTAGTCGGCTCTGCACTCGGTGTGTTTGCCGGTGCCGGCACTGCACTTTCTGTCGGTGCAGGTGTCTGTGTAGGTGTCTGGCTTGGTATGCCCGGTGCTTCTTTCTTCTTAAGATTTGATATTGCAGTCTGAATATCAGCCGATGCTTTATCAAGGTCTGCCTGTGCCGCACGCTCCGTGATACGCTGTCCTGCTGCCGCAACCGCATCTTTTAATACTTTATAAGACTCTGCCGTATAATTACCCTCTGCAATCGCATTTGCTTCTTTTATCTTTGCTTCAAGTGCTGTCTTATCTCCTGCTTTTACAAGTTTTGCAACTGCACTGTCAAGTGCTGTCTTTGCGTTTACTACGCTATCTTTTTCTTTGCTCTCTGCCGCTGTTTTTGCATTTGCAACTGCTGACGCAATATCCGCATCTTTCCAGCTTGCAACTGTGTATGAGTTTTCGTCTAATGCCGATGCACTCTCAATGGCACTGTTAAGTCTTGCTAATTCATCAGAAGAAGCAACCTTTACAAGTGCTTTCATTGCATTTGTAAGTTTTGTGACAAATTCTTTTGAAACATCTTCTGTCACATCTTCGTCTGCTGTTGTGTCAATCTCATCATAAATTTCTTTTGCTGTCTTATAAGAGCTTTCCGTGTAATCAGCGGAATTTAATTCCTCAAATGCTCTCATCTGTTTACCGAGTTCTTTTGCTGATACAGTGAATGAACCGTCTTTATTTTCTTTAATACTGTACTGTGCCATGCGTACCGAACCCTCAAGAAGTTCCTTTGCAGCTTCCTGTGTAATTTCAGTTCCCTGTAAATCCTGCTTGCCCATTATCCATGTACTGTCATAAATATGTGTAGGACCTGCTCCCATTAACGCTGTAAGATATGCCGCACCTGTTACCTTTGTACCATTCTTAACATATACATGACCTACTGACATCAATGCCATTGCCACAGCTTCAACATTTACACCGTCAAGTACAAGAGCTGTTGTTTTTGAATTACCTGCAAACACGGCGGTGCTTGTTGTGATTTTTCCTGTCTTTTTCTCTGAGCTGTCAACTACGGTACACTTTCCTGCATTTCCTGTAATCGCATTGTCACCGAGGTTCAACAGATAACCATTGAGGTCGAGCGTAAAGTTTTTGTAGAATGTAAATGAGTCTGCTGAACTCACATCCATATCCTCATTTAACTTAACCGTCTGACCGTCCTTAGCATAAACAAGGGCAAGTGACGCATCCTTTTCCTTTATGTTCTTAGCAACACTTCCGTCTGCATTGTAGATAGTTGCAGCATATTTTACATCCGGGTCCTCCTTTTCAGTACCCTCAACGACTGTTGTATATCCTGCATACTCTCCATCACTTACCTCGCCTAAGATATATCCTGACTTTGTCTCATAAGGTCCGCTCACGGCGTCCTTTCCTTCAACAGCCTTAAAGTAACCGCCCTCTATCATTGCAGGTGTTCCATTTACTAAAAGACCAACACCTGACCTTGATTTTTCAGCCGAATATACACCATTTTTTATTGTGACTGTTCCTGCACCGTCTACCGTAAGTGCAGCGTTTAAGTTGTTGTTTTCCGCAAGGATTGATGTTACATTTTCAATCTCTGTATCCTCATCAGAACTAAATGAAAGCCCGCTGAATTTGCTGTTTTTTACAACAGCCTTTCCTGAAGCATCGACTGATCCTTTACCCGATACCTCACAGTCTTCAACATCAGCACTTACTCCCATAAACTCTAATGAGCCTAATTTACTGTTTTTTATGACCATTGTTTCTTTTTCGCCAAAACCTACTGAAACCAGATTATCAGTAGTACAGTTATCCATCTCGAAATCAATACCTTCATCGAGGTAACCGAAATAAACATTATTGATATTTCTGCCGTATCCTGTAAAGCCTGTTGTCACAGCATTATTTGTAAGCGTACAGTTTTTAAGAGTTACCGCGATATGAGGTAAATCCTGCATACAAACATAGCTGCCGGACATTACATAGTTACCTATCTGTCCCTCAATGGCAACTCCGTCAGCCGTAAGAGAACCAGCAGCCACGGCTATTGATGTAGATGTATTTATAGCCTCATCATAACGCTCATGTGTGATTCTTCCTGTCTTATCCTTACTGCTATCCTTTATTGTCACATCTCCTCTTACCGTAAAGATGTTAGCTTTCTGTGCGAGAGTATATCCGTTAATGTCAAGTGTTCCGCCTTTAACAGTCACATCCTCATCAAATTCAGCATTTGAGGCAAGTTTGACAGTCACACCCTCACTCATTGTCTTAACTGCCTCTGCCATGTCAGTCTTTACATCAGCCTTTGCAGACGCATCATATGTAACATACTCTTTTTCCATCTCGGAAATCGCCGTATCATCGCTTACTTTCTCAATGTTTGCCCAGTCAAGACCAATGCACGCATCCTGATTGATGCTCATAACACTTATATACATTCTGACTGCAACAACATTCTGCTTTAGGTCAGGCACAATAAATGAAATCTGGGCAGGCTTTTTCTTTCCGTTCACAGTATATGTCTTATCAACATGAGCCTTATAACGGTTTCCGCTTGTTGCATTTGCCTTACCGTCAAGATAATTCTGTGTGCTCTCATATACAGTCCAGTCATTTGCCGCATCTGACATCCCCATAGCTTCTATAGCCTGTGTTGCCGTCGTGAGTGTAGCAGTTCCGTCCTTATGGATTACAAGAGTTGCATTTCCCGGGAAACAACCTCCCGCCATAGATGTCTCTTTCATATATCCTGCTGATGTGTACTGCTTTGTCGACTCGGATCTTCCTCCGTTCAACAATTCAATAGGAATACTGTAAGTTCCCGGTGCGAGTTTCTTCTGGAAACTTCCCCGTCCGACGGTAACCTGTGCAAGCTCCAGCTTATCCATTGCTGCTATAAGTGCCTGTCTTCCCGTATATTCATCATTCTTGTCTCCACGAATTGATATTTCTTCATTTGCCGTAGCGATTGCTGATGAAATAGCTTTTGAAGCATTCTTCCAGCTATCTGCCGTATAGTCTTCCTCATTGAGATTTTCAGCTTCTTTTATAAGGGCTTCAAGTTTTGTTTTATCACTTGACTTGATAAGACTTGAAATATTGTCAGTAATATTGTTTGCAGCAACTCTAACATCATAACCTGATTCTCTGCGTTTGCCTGCATTTGTATCTATACTTTCCTTAAGAGTTTTTGCCTTAGTTACATTGTCTGAAATCTTAATTCCATAGTTCTTCCATGACTTCTCCGTATATTCATTTTCCGTATGTTCTTTAAGGAAAGTCTCTCCTGTTTCAACTGCTGCCTTAAGTTTCTCTATTTCAGCTTCGGTTGCTGCAGCCTTAAGTTTTCTCAACAGTTTCTTAAGATTACTGTCAGATGTTGATATAGCCGAACCCGCTGCCGTCTTTGCCTTTGCGACAGCTTCATCTATTTGTGGTTTATACTGTTCCCAACTATCTGTCGAATAGTCTGTCTCCACTAATGCCTCTGCCTTTTTTATAGTTTCTGCCAATGCTTCTGACGCCGCATCACTCTGCGAACTGCTCTCAGCCGCTTTGACAAACACCATATTGTTAGTCGGTGCACTTGTTACGACCAATGCCGCCGCAAGTATTCCTGCCGCCGCCTTACAAAAGATATTTTTCTTTCTCATGTTATCCTCCTTAAAAGAATAGAATTAAAATTGCACTACCTGCTTTTCAAAATCCGACCGATGTATTCGCTCCAAATATTTTAATGTCAGGTTTAAGTTCATTTTGACAACCTTGAGTTACCTTTTTCTGCTTCAAGTTATATGCATCTAACTCAAATTTCAAAAAAAAGCTGCTGACAATAACTTAATTGGCAGCCACTTTGTTACCTCTATTGTCAACATCATTGTAAAAACGCTTTACATCGTTCCTTACGACGCTTAAGTATATCAGAGCATTTGATTTTTGCAAGAATATTTTTTTGATGCATATTTGCACGAAATCCATTATTAATTGAGAAAACTTAATCAACTTCCAAATAATTCCATGCTGAAACCGCTTGTTTTCAGTATTTAATATTTTCGGTGCAATCGTGCAACTATTTTTTTACATGAGATATTTTATCAGTAATTTCAGTGTTTTTTCGGCTTTTCTCCTACTTTTCTCACCCATATAGCCGTTTGAAAATGTCTTTTGCACACTTTTTTTAACACATAGTGCATTATTGCATATTTAAAGTTCACTACCCAACATTTTTATCTGCATTGAGGTTGAAAGTCTGATTGCAAGCCTGATTTTTCTTTATTGTATATTCGTATTATATTGTCATTGAAAATAATGCCACCGACTCCGGCATATGCACATTTCCCACCGAACATTGCATTTTCATATTTACTGTTCCGTTCATAAACTGACCTATGCCTGTTCCGGAGTTGACAAACTGTATCATATTTACCGGGATAAGTATCTCATCACCCTCTTTGATGGCTTCTTTATATGTAATCCCATCAAAATACATGACCTTGCTCACCTCTCCCATCATCATATGACCGTTGACTGCTGAATTTGCAGATACTCTCTTTGATTTTAACCTTATCGTACCTTTTCCGTTTTTCACACTCAGCGTACAAGGATTTTCAAATCCGTTATTAGCCATTGAAAGCACATTGCCGTCCTCCGAACACATTCTGTAAAATACATACGAAAACTTATAATCACCATCCCTCATAAGTTTGCAAAGAATATTTCCGCTGAACGCACACTCCCCCCTGAGTTCATTTTTTATCCTGTAACGCTCATTGGCTTCATCAAGCACATTCATTGTCTCCTCGGATGCACTTAGTGCCCATCTGACGGCATCTTTTTTTGCATTTTCTTCGCTTATCCCCTCATAAAGCAGGTGATTAATAAAAATCCCAACCTTATATTTGTACTCCTCAATCTTCTTTTTGCCAGTCTCTGTCAGTCTCGGATGACGCTCGACTTTTTTATCCACAAGCCCTTCCTGTTCAAGTGCCGACAACACTCTGCTTATCTTGTAACTCTTTTCATTTAATATCTTAGCTATCGACGATACATTTTTTTCCTCGTCAACATTGTCGCAGAGTGCCATAAGCACCTGATTTTTTAAAACTTCACTATCATCATTCATGGTTCTTTATAAATCCCCTTTCCATTTTTTAATGTTTAGGTATTTGTCAAACTACTTATAGGCTATGTTAATTGTGCAAATGCCTATAATGTTTTATGTATTTACTAAGGGTCAAAAGCAGATAACAATGTATGTTTACATACAAATTGCTATTTGATGGGCAAAATACCTTTTTACCCCAACATCATTATATTTTAGCATGAAATAATTTTCAGATTAACCATGACTGATGAATAAAATTTATCAAAAAGCAAATATTTCTGTCACACTGACAGATTTATACTTGCCGCAACTTCCGTCTGTCCTCCTTCACTTTGCTCTGCCGAAATCATAGTCTGCTCTGTGGCAAGTTTTGAAGTATCTGTAATTGCCTGTGTCATATCAATGCCAATTCCCGCTCCCCGACTCTGTGCCATCATGATACCAAGATCTCCGCCGCCTCGTTTCCAGATTTCAATCTTTTCTTTGAGATAAGTCATATCCGCATCGAGCATTTTATTATTTTCCTCACCTCTGTGAGCCAGTTTTTCTTTTTGCTCCTGTTTCCTTATCTCCTCCTCAATCTCGTTAAGTTCTTTCTGCTGCCAGACTCTTATTTTTTCTTCAGAAATCCTCATAACAACATCTTTCTTTGATGAAATATATTTATCATCATCCCTTTTGTTCATAACTTCCTGCTTGATATTTGCAAGTTTCTTTTTAGCAACGGCTATCATTTTCTTTGCATGGGAAATCGCAATATTAATCTCATCATCATCGTAATTTCCGCTTGCCGCCTTTCTCTTAAGAGCCGCAAGATTTGAACTTGCACTAGAAACGGCATTACTCGCCTGCGAAACACTTTTTGCACTCCGAATACTTGACGATACCTTTTTATAGCTGTAATTTAAAACTTTCTTTGTTTTCGTCTCTGTTTTTTTGATATTCTTCTGAGTCTCTTTCATCCTGTCAAGCATATCTTTCAGACTCTCAAGCTGTTTTTCAAACTTTTCGTATTCCTCTTCCTTTTTACTTTTCTGTGACTCCTTATCCGAAGCTTCACTAATCAAAACACTGTTCTCATTATCTTCACTGTTTTCAATGCCGTTCTTATTCTTTCCTGCTGCCGTTTTATTTACTTTATCAGAAACATCATCCATATTTTCAGCCTTTTCATTACCCTCACTAAGTTCAAGCATAACACCGTCATCTTCCGTCAGATATGTACTTTTATCTCCGGTTCCCGCCCTGTTTACCGAAATTCCTATTCCATTCTCCGTTCTAATATCAACCCCGGAACTTTTCACGCCGGCATCCCTTTTAGCACTGCTGTATCTTCCGGCGGTCGATACATTTTTCTTTCGCTTTGCATTATCCGTCCTGCTGCTCTTTGTTCCATGCCCAATCTGTTTACCCCCTGCCTGAAACAGCGAACCACTGTTAATTACAACTGCCATAAAACTCCCTCCTAAACTTGAGCCTTTTTTCTTTAACTCATTTTTTCATAATTCATTTGACACTGTCAGTCCGTCTGTATATCTATAACTCACCGTTCATCTCTGTTGTGCAACCGATAATTTATGACAATTCAGTCTTTCACATCTTAAATTTATAATTTTATAAGCAGACTGCCAGTCATTGCTTCACAACTTATCTTTATAACTCCTTTAAATTTATATCGGCAGTTTTTAATCAGTATCTACAGTTTTATTCGGTTCTCATAAAATTTCCCACAATTTCTCAACATCAATTAACAGCAATTCAACCATATTTCCACTTATTTTCCACATGGATTTTGCATGTTATCCACAAGTTATCCACAAATTGTGCATAAATCCTATTTCCAATCTATTTTCTTGACTTTCGGGCATAGCAATGTTAAAATCTTTTTTGAACATATGTTCATATTAGACTTTTACAAAACTTACCACCATAAAAACAGGCATTTACAATACTTATATTATCCATAATTTAAGCGGCTATTTGCAATCCTCTCTGCTGCCTCCTCATAACACAGCCAGTTTTGCTATCGCCTAAAAATAAAGCACTTGAAAGGAACTGCTGCCTATGAAAAGAAACAGAAGTATTTTAAAAATTATTACATACACTTTATACATTATCATTTCATTTGTAATTTTAATATTTATCCTATATTATAGTAAAAATAAAGAAATAAAATTTATCCTTAGTTCCATCGGCATATGGTTTTTATTCTTCCTGTTCTGCGTCTATAAAATATGCAGGGCAAGAAAGCGTGCAGGCTTTTTTGAAAAGGGCATATATGACGCTGTTGATTTTGACGATATGGATGGTTTTGAATTTGAAGACCTTACCTGTGATATTCTTGTTGCCAACGGCTTTGAGATTGCTGAGAGCACACAGAACAGCGGTGATTTTGGTGTTGATGTTATCGCCGAGAGAGACGGTGTTGTTTATGCGATACAGTGTAAAAGATACCACGGTCCTGTAGGCATTGATGCCGTGCAGCAGGTTTATGCCGGGCGTGATTTCTATGAATGTAATGTTGCCGTTGTTTTGACAAACAGCTATTTTTCAAGAGCAGCACAGAGACTTGCCGACAAAATTGGAGTTGTACTTTGGGACAGGGATATGTTTAAAGAATTATTATGATGGAGAAATTTATGAACACCATTAAAATATCAGTCAGAAACCTTGTCGAGTTTATATTAAGAAGCGGCGACCTCACGACCTCATCAGGTCTTAAAGACCCGGATGCCATGCAGGAGGGTGCCCGCATCCACAAAAAAATACAGCGAAAAATGAAAGCAGGCTATCAGGCTGAAGCGGCACTATCTCTCACCGTTCCCATAAATTATGACGGCATTGATTTTGAAATATGTGTGGAGGGGCGTGCTGACGGTATTTTTACGGATGATACAGGTTATAATATCGACGAGATTAAAGGTGTTTACAGAGAACTGTCATCTCTTGAAAATCCTGTTGAAGTCCACAGGGCACAGGCACTCTGTTACGGTTATATATGGGCATCAACCCATCAGCTTGACGGCATCGGAATACAGATGACTTACTGTCATATTCCGACCGAAGAAATCAAACGCTTTAATGAATATATTGATTTTGAAACGCTTGAAAAATGGTTTTATGATCTTCTCCACGAATATGCAAAATGGGCATCGTGGGAAATAAAATGGCATGAAAAGCGAAATCTTTCAATTAAAAATATTGAATTTCCTTTTGAATACCGTCCCGGACAGAACACTCTTGTCAAAGGGGTTTATCAGACTATTCTCAGGAAAAAAAGACTTTATATAGAAGCTCCTACAGGTGTCGGCAAGACGATTTCCACTGTATTTCCCGCTGTCAAGGCAATGGGAGAAAACTTAAGCGAAAAGATTTTTTATCTCACGGCAAAGACTATTACAAGAACAGTGGCACAGGATGCATTTAACATATTGACAGAAAATGGCTTACATCTAAAATATGTCACTCTCACCGCTAAAGAAAAAATATGTATTCTTGACAAACCCGTGTGCAATCCCGGTTCATGTCCCCGTGCACTAGGACACTTTGACAGAGTCAATGATGCAGTTTTTGATGTTATAACACACGAAGAACATATCACACGGGAAATCGTGACCGAATATGCCGAAAAGCATAATGTCTGCCCTTTCGAGATGTGTCTTGACATATCCACATGGGTAGATACCGTTATCGGTGACTACAATTATGCTTTTGACCCAAATGCCTGTCTTAAGCGTTTTTTTGGTACAGAAGCATCATCAAACGATTACATTTTTCTTATTGACGAGGCTCACAATCTCGTTGACAGAGCAAGAGAAATGTACTCTGCAACACTTATAAAAGAAGAATTTTTAGCTGTGAAAAAACTCACCAGATTTATGAGTAAAAAAATCACAAATGCACTTGAACGCTGCAACAAATCACTTCTAGCACTCAAAAGAGACTGTGATGTACTTACGGAATGGGATATTCTTAACATAGAAGATTTCGTCATCAGACTCATGCAGCTTGCAAATTATCTTGATGAATATCTTCAGGACTCACGCAACAATAAACATGGTTCAAAAAATGTCAACGGTCAGATAAATTTTATGGAATTTGATGGTGTAGATAATAGCGAACTTTTTCCTGATACAAGAGAGCGACTGCTTGATTTTTATTTTTCAGTCAGGTCTTTTTTGAATACATACGAACTGCTTGATGAAAAATATATTATATACTCAGACTACTCGGATGAGGGTAATTTCAGACTTCATTTGCAATGTATGGACCCATCTACCAACCTTGATAATTATCTTAAAAAAGGAAGATGCGGAATATTTTTCTCTGCAACATTTCTTCCTATTAAATACTATATGGAACAGCTCGCAGGCGGAACAGATGACTATGCCGTCTATGCCCCGTCACCTTTTCTCCCTGAAAACAGACTTATAATGATAGGGCGTGATGTAAGCACCAAATATACAAGGCGTGGTCCAGCGGAGTACAAAAAGATTGCCGACTACATCACAGACTTTGTATCAGCCAAAACGGGAAACTATCTTATATTTTTCTCGTCATATAAAATGATAGATGATGTTCTGCCGTTTGTGGAGGAAAATTTTAGCAAGACATATAATGAGGAAGATTTCACTAAATTATATAATGGCAATATAGAAACAAATGATTATAATAAGGTTAAAGAAATTGAAATTTTAACCAAAACGAATAAAATTATGAATCAACAACAAACTGATGTTTCTGAAATATCAGATATAAAAGGCACTTACAACAACGAAAAAAACACAACACCTCGTATATTTATACAATCACCGTCAATGAACGAGCAGCAGCGTGAAGAATTTTTGGAGAATTTCAAGGCAAATCCCACAAACACAACACTTGGTTTCTGTGTCATGGGTGGGATATTCGGTGAGGGCATAGATTTAAAAGACAGCAGACTTATCGGTACAGTCATTGTAGGCACCGGACTTCCCATGGTCTGCACTGAAAATGAGCTTTTTAAGGATTACTTTGACAGAGAAGATAGATCCGGATTTGACTATTCTTACAGATACCCCGGCATGAATAAGGTCTTGCAGTCAGCAGGCAGGGTTATCAGAACCGACACCGACAGAGGTGCGATACTTTTACTTGATGAAAGATTTATGCAAATGTCGTACCAGAAATTATTTCCTAAAGAATGGTATCCTTATGAGGTTGTGACTAAAAATAATATGAGGGAACGGGTAAAGAAATTTTGGGAAAAGTAAAAGGTTAGGCGGAAAGATAATAGCCTGCCGAAAGCATTATGATGAATAAATACCCCGGCAGACATGCGTATATTTACAAAAGTGGCAAGGTATATTGCATAGAATAAAAAATCATATCTTTTGATATTCCCTTGACATATATAAAAAAAAGAATTACTATATATACATAACTTGCTACTGTTTAACACACAGTAGCAACTATATATAATATTTTAAAATTATCTATATAATAAATAATTTTAAGCATATTAATAGACTACTACAGAAAGGAGCTTTCTATGTCTAAATTTAATTCAGAAAATAAATTCATTAAAAATTTAAGATTTCACTTATCTTTTTATTTTAATGATATTGATATTTCAAATATTATAAGTGATTATGAAGAATGGTTTGAAAATGAAAAACTGCATGGAAAAACAGAAAAAGAAATTTGCAATTCTTTGCAAAATCCAGTAACCATAACCCAAAAATTACATTCAGAATTTCCACAAAAACACTTATTTACAAATAATACAACAATACAAATGCTTTTAATTATAATAATACATTTTTTGTCTAATGTATTATGTTTAAATATATGTAATAAATATACATCAAACTTCTTAGCATATTCACTTTTAATTAATTTTTTACTTTTTATAATACCTATATTTTTTATAAAAGCAGAAGATAAGAATATTATAAAAACAACATATTTTAGTATAATAAATAACATATTTTTATTTGGAATTGATGTATCAATTGTTTTATTACAAAACTTTTTTTTACCAAATTTGAGATTTCATAATTCTGGCAAAATATGTACTTATATTATAACTTTAATTTCGCTTATTTTGTTTCTTATAAACATATACTTTTGTTTCAATAAGCTTTACAAAAATAAGTTCTTTGGAATTATTACAATTTTTCATATTTGCACCGAAATAACACTACTACTATATTGTGAAAATCAATTACATATGTTATCTGATACAATTTCTGAATTTAGACTTTTAATGTTCGGAAATATATGTATATATTTTGAATTATTATTGTTATGTATTATCTTCTATATATTAAATTTAAAATTAAAGGAGAAATAATGGACTCACAGTTAAAACGAGGAATTTTAACCATATGCATTCTTCAATTATTAACTACAAAAGATGCATATGGTTATGATATCATAAAATTTTTGCAGAATTATTTCTATGATACAGAAGAGAGTACATTTTATGCAATATTACGAAGATTAAATAAAGATGGACTAACAGATATATATTATATAGAATCTCCACACGGTCCTAAAAGAAAATATTACAAAATTACAAACACAGGAAAAGAAAAACTAAATAATTATCTATCTTCATGGCATGAAATAGAACGGATTTTTTCAGACATAGGTATATTATAGAGATTTAATAACATAAACTACAATGGAGGATTTTAAAATAAAAAACAAAAATATTCTAATAAGTATGATTATCATTTTTTGTATTATTGTTAATAATAATATGGTAGCATCAGCAGCTACAACATCACATAATGACCAATACTCAACATACTATATAAAATATGATAACGATAATTTACTAGACAACGCCATCATAATATCTTCAGAATCTTATAGCGAAAATAACAGAAAAATAACAACCACAGTATATGATTTTAATTACTCTCAAGTGAAATTTTGGGAAAAGTAAAAGGTAAGGCGGAAAGATAATAGCCTGTCAAGAGCATTATGATGAATAAATACCCCAGCAGACATGAAAACATTTGCATTGTGCATAATAATGTTATATAATTTTTGTACTATAAACAGTACAGTTTTTAGTACAAAAGGAGGTTTGACTTATGATAGCAACAAAACAAGTGGATTTACGAGCGAACTTAAAAAAATATTTTGATATTGCATTTTCCGGAGAACCAGTTATAGTTTCAAGAAAACAAAATAAAAATGTAGTTGTAATTTCTGAAAGTGAATACAACGAACTACAAAGAGCAAAAAGAAATGCCGAATACCTAAAACGCCTAAATGAAAGCATGGCTCAAGCCAATGAGGGAAACACCATAACACTGTCATTAGATGAATTACAGGCAATGGAATCAGATGATTGGAAACCATCACAAAAAATGCTTGATTTCATAGAGAAAATAAACAATGAATGATTTCACATTTACCGCCAATGGAGTTAAAGACTATTTATATTGGCAAATGCAAGATAAAAAAACATTGAAAAAGATAAATTCATTATTGGAAGATATAAAAAGAAATGGCGCATTAAATGGTATAGGCAAACCTGAAAAGTTAAAAAACAGACCTGAGTATTCAAGAAGAATAGATGATGCCAACCGCCTTGTATATGTAATAGACGAATTACAAAACATAAAGATAATAGCCTGCCGAGGACATTATTATGAATAAATAACCCGGCAGGCATGATAATACCTATCTGCATTCAATCAATCTACGAACGATAATCTCCGTTAATCTTAACATAATCATAAGTGAGGTCACAGCCCCATGCTTTCGCACTCACATCTCCCTGTCCGAGGTCAATATCTATAAATATCTCGTCCTTTGCAAGTATCTTTGCGGCTTCGTCCTCTGAGAACTCAACACCTGCTCCATTTTCGCATACTTTCACACTTCCGACTTCTGAGCGAAGTGATACACTGACTTTTGCAATATCAAAATCAGCTTCTGCATAACCGATTGCACAGAGTATTCTTCCCCAGTTTGCATCCTCACCAAACATTGCACACTTAAACAATGGGCTTCTGATAACACTCTTTGCTACGATTATTGCTGTTTCAATATCGGGTGCTCCCCCGCAGGTACATTCAAGAAGTTTTGATGCTCCCTCTCCGTCTGATGCAAGCATCTTTGTCATATTTGACATTACGATATAAAGAGCCTGTTTGAATTTATCATAGTCCTCACCTTCGGCTGTGATTTCTTTATTTCCGGCAAGACCATTTGCCATTACGCTTACCATATCATTTGTGGATGTATCACCGTCAATGCTGAGACAGTTGTATGTAACCTTTACTATATCGCTAAGTGCTTTCTGAACCATCTCTGTTGTAACCGCAACATCTGTTGTAACAAAGTTAAGCGTTGTTGCCATGTTTGGATGAATCATTCCGCTTCCCTTTGCCATGCCGCCGAGATGACACACCTTTCCGTCTATCTCAAACTCTACCGCAACTTCCTTACGAATGGTATCCGTTGTCATTATCGCATCTGCTGCCGCCGTATGACCGTCTGTTGTCATTCCGTCAACAAGTTTCTGCATATAATCTTCAAAAGGTTTTACTGAAAGTCTCTGTCCGATAACACCTGTTGAAGCAACGATTACTTCCTCCGGTTTGATTCCCACGGCATCTGCAAAAAGATTTGAAACTTTTTCAGCAATCTCCTCGCCGTCAGCATTACAGGTATTTGCATTTTTTGAATTAACGATAACAGCCTTTGCCTTACCGCCACTTTTTTCAAGGTGTTTTTTAGTAACAATGATAGGTGCACCTTTTACTTTATTCTGAGTGTAGACACCAGCCGCATTGCATTCCGTCTCACTATAAACAACACCAAGGTCAAACTTTTCCTTAACCGGATTTATTCCACAGTTAAGTCCGTTTGCAACAAATCCTTTGGCAGCACACACACCGCCCTCAATATATTTGTATCCGTCAAAAATCTCTTTAGTCATGTCGAGCCTCCTGTTTTTTATTATTAAACACTTTCTCTGAAGATAATGCCTTTTCATGAACCACACACAAAGCTAAAACTTCGCAGTTTTCTGTTTACAAGTGTTTTTTTATTATTTATTTGTTGTACTATGTACTTTCAACATCTTAACTCTTTTTTGAGATTTTCACAATACTTACTTTCTATAAGGCTTTTTCCATCTATTACCACCCACACCCATCTACATCTGACAGCTTCTATTTTTCTTTTAAATTTTTAATTTTTATTGTAACTTTGCCGTCTTTTTCAAGCTTTTTAAGTTCATCCTCTGTCAATTTTACCTGTTTCCCATTTACATAATATGTCGCAGTTCCATCGGCATATGCAGTGCATGAAACTGAATCACCCTCTGCATATTCTTCGACATCATTTATTTCAACTGCAACCTTTGATTTTTTATCTTCTTCTGATGTCTTACTTATATCTGTTTTCGCCTGTGCTTTATTATCATTATCATCAGCTTTTTTTACTTCACCGGATTTCTTTAATTCGTCAGTTGCAACGGACTGTTTTTTGCCTGATACCTGCTCCGTTCTTATCTCTCCTTTACTATTTGCTTCTGTGAAAGCCTGAGCAATGCCGTTCTGCGTAAATACTGTCACAGCTCCTGCAAGTATAACTGCTGCTCCTAATGCTCCGATTGTTGTTGTTTTCTTAAATTTCATAATAGCCACTATCCTTTCTTTTATTGAATTCTTTCCAAAACCATTGGCAAAGAATGATAATTTATACTGTTTTTCCGCAAGGTTCAAAAGCACCATTGCATATTCTTTCCTGAAATCTTCACCGCATCTCAAAATCACCTGTTCATCACAAGCCATTTCAATATCACGGTTGATAAAAACATACATCAGCCATACAAGAGGATTGAACCAATGAATACAGACTGCAAAAACTGCTGCCAGTTTCCAAATGTTATCCGCATATTTTATATGAACACTTTCGTGCATCAACACATATTTTATTTCATTATCCTCATTAGAAAATACTCCGTCCGATTTCTTTAATTTCACAAATATTTTTGGAAATATTATCTCCGGATGTATAATTCCAAATGTTATCGGTGTTGCCGTCATATCAGAAACATAAAGTTTTACATATTTCGGCAAAATTTTCATCTGTCTGATGTTCTGCTCAAATTCCTCCTGTAATGGTAATGCAACTTTAAACTTTTTGTACTCCCTATAATATGAAACTGCAAAAAACACAATTAAAACAACTGCCACAAGTCCCCACCCTGTCAACACTAAATTTATATTGTTATTTTCAGAATACAGATTTTGCGGCTTTGACATCACTGATGCCCCTGCTGCATAATATATTCTGGACTTATTTTCACTTCCAAAAAGCCCACCCAAAATATTTTTTGCACCTCTGACCATTCCAATGAAAGGCTTTGCAATACCAAATGTTATCGGAAGATTAATCGGTATTATCAAACGAAGCAAAACAATTTTCCACATTGTTACGATAAATCTCTTTGAGAAATAATTTCCGTCAATTTTTTCTAATATAATCGTAAGTACAATAAGCACTCCTGCCGAAACACTCATGTCTATAAGCATTTAAACACCTCACTTCATTTGATTTACCATATCCTTTAACTGCTCCAGTTCTTCCGCCGTTAAACTGTTCTCAGACAACATTGCTGCAAAAAAATTCTTTTTTGACCCTTCAAACATACGGTCTATAAGTTCCTCTGTCTCATATTCCTGTGCATCTTTCTTTGAAATAAGTGCCCTGCATCTGAATTTTGGTTCAAATCTTTCAACAGCACCTTTTTCAATACATTTTTTAATAACTGTATATGTGGTATTTCTATTCCACCCTATTTCTTCTTTTAAAATCTTTGCTATATGTCCTGCTGTCAATTCACCCTCTTTCCATAAAATTTCCATAACTTTCAGTTCTGAATCATAAAGCTTTATTCCCATGGTAATTCCTCCCTGTATTTTCAGTTTAAAAAATGACTATTGCAATAGTTATTACACTTTTATACTATCACGATAGTCATTTTCAGTCAATATTATTTTTGTGTTAATTCTGTGAACAATTACATACAACTGCATAGATTATTATTTCTTGTACTTTCCAACCAGCCGTTTCCCCTGACCGCTCAAACTTGAAGTTATTCATTTAATTCAGCCTCAATATCTTCAATGGTAGGCATGCTACCTTTGAACTCTTCTGGTATAAGTTTTGATAATTCATAACTAGAAATACCAAGTGGTTGGCTAGTAGATTCTAATGCATACCGGGCTTCTACTTTATCCATATCTTTACAAATCAGAAGTTACATTACTCAAAATTTTACAGATTGATAACCTTCGGTTCTTCTGTGAATGAATAAATAGTTGCGATGCCACTTTCAAAAACGAATACCGTCATCAAATTGTCATCGACAGTATACATAGACTGGAGAGCATTTTTATTTGCTTCCATCATGGCTACACGAGCTTCACGGCGAGTATCTTCTTTTACTGCACCTTTCACACGAATCCAAGTACCTTTGTTCATTCCACACATTTCAACTTTTCCATTTACTTTCATCTGGTTGTAAACATCTTTTTTATTATTCGTTACAATATAAAGCTTTCCTTCAAATTCACATACAGCACCAAATGGGCGAACATGTGGCTGGTCTCCTTCTACCGTGACAAGATAAAAAGTTTTAACAGGTAAATGGTCTATGTATATTATGCATTTGTTAACAGATGGTCCCATCCGGATCAGATTGTGCATTAAACACACTTGCCATTGATGAACCACTAGAATATGCGAGACTGTATCTTGATAGGAATTTACAGATGTGGGTAGATGCAGAAGATTCCTTGACATTATAGTAATGTTTAAAAAAAGGGGATGTCTATTGACTCAATATTCTGCAGGAGTAAAAATGAACCGTTATGATATACTACTTTAAATCCAAAGCAGCACGGATCCTTTGGCTCAAGGGAAATTTCAAATTCATAATCATCCCCGTCGTAAACAACATCCACAAACGGGATCATAAAATTGTATACACGATCATACAGATATATCCGACTGCATATCTTCCACTGCGTTCTGTCAGTACCATCTTGCTTCGTTCAAGTTTAAATCCATTTTTGCCTTTCGTATATGTGCAGGTAATACCTGTTCCTTCATCGTCAGCACTTGAAAAATACAATTTCTTTCCATAAGAAAATCTGTAGATGAGATATCTTGACGATTTCGCAACCTGTTTGTAACGTCCGGAAACTTTTTGATACAATACCGTATTAAGTGTATTGTCATTATGCTTTTCCATATAAGTTCTGCCATTTGATTTGAACGTCCGCGATGATGCCTGCACCGTTGTCGTCCTGACATTGGTTATCGCAAAACATCCCAGAACCATAAACAATAACAACAGACATAGTTTCAAATGCTTTCTCTTTGTGTTTTTCATTTTCTTTTTTCTTTTTCGTATTCTTTCAGTTCTTTCAGAGCCTTCTCACCCTGTGGGTAAAGAATGATGATATTAAAGATCGTCATCAGTCCGATTCCAACATCACCAAGATCCCACACAAATGTATATGCTGCAAGGCCGCCGATGAACAGCATCACAAGCGCCAGTACTTTGTATGCAGTCTGTGAAGCCCAGTTATCTCCGAAAAGATATGCAACATTGCATCTCGCATAAAAAAGGATGCCCAGAAACGTCGAAAAACTGAATAAAAACAGCGTCGCCGCAATAAAGATCACACCAAAACGGCCAAGATGATGTTCCATTGCTGTCTGCAGAAGATCCATTCCTGAAAGTCCTGTAACTTTTTCTTCCGGCGCAAGCAGCATGATAAATGCTGTACAGCTGCAGATCACGATCGTATCCACAAATACCCCGAGCGCCTGTACCAATCCGGCTTTGACCGGCTGGGCACATT
>UMBA01033659.1_pt1 | contig 77224 bp, 74 predicted proteins | sample 1963861 | NCBI WGS metagenome assembly UMBA01 (sample SAMEA4835931, study PRJEB28245) | human gut metagenome | biome: gut microbiome; material: fecal sample | place: Denmark | collected 2008
AATCAGCAAGTTGGCAAACATTTGTATTTATATGTTCTTTGGTCTGATTGCCTTTGTGCTTCTGTTTGGTGGAGAAACACGGTACATTATTGAAACTGGTTTTTCTTCACTTGGTCGAATGATACAGAACTTTGTTGATCTGTCTACATTTACTGACCCGCTCCGTACATCGAACTTTCCGCAGAATTGGACGATTTACTATTGGGCTTATTGGATGGTTTGGTGTGTGGCTGCTCCGTTCTTTATCGGAAGCATTTCTCGTGGCAGAACAGTGCGTCAGACAATTCTTGGTGGCTATATATTTGGTGTTGGTTCCACATTGACGAGCTTTATTGTACTGGGTAACTACTCTATGGGAATGCAGGTGACCGGAAAAGCTGACTTTATTGCACAGTATCTGGAGAGCGGTGACCTGTATGGGATGATCGTATCTATCATTAAGACGATGCCGGGTGCGCCTGTTATTATGGTAGTTGTTTTGTTGACAATGATTGCTTTTTATGCGACGTCTTTTGACTCAATTGCATTGACAGCATCCTGCTACAGCTATCACACATTGAGAGATGGTGAGCAACCGAATAAGGGCATTCAGTTGATGTGGTGTATTTTGCTGATTTTGCTTCCGATTGCATTGTTGTTTGCAGAAAGTTCTATGAACAATCTTCAGTCGGTGAGTATTGTGGCGGCATTCCCGATTGGAGCGGTAATTGTGATGATTGCGGTTAGCTTTATGAAGGATGCCAAAAAATATATGGAAAATGTGGAAGAAAACGGTCAGCAAGAGGTTGACAATGTTGACAACGAAAAATAAATTTGACAGGATAGCATGTTGAATTTTAAAAGTACAATATAAAAATGTGTTGATAGTAATCAGAATCTTTGCTGTTGGATATAAAAGGGTCAGGTTTTATAATAATTTTTCTCCCGCTAATTTCAGAAAATGTCTATTCAGGTTTATGTTTTTAGAAAATAAACTGCCTTTGCAAGATATACTTGTAACCATGAATATTCCTATATGTAATATTGTAAATTATATTTCGGATGATGAGATGATTGCTGGGTGTACGGATAGGATTGGGAATGGGGATGGTTATATCCTTGAGGATTGGTGTTGGAGGGTGTTGGAGGAGTATGAGAGGATTATGAATTAAATATGTTTGTGATAATAACCTCCGTTAGTGAAGTGTTTGTTTTGCTGGCGGAGGTTTTTTATATTCTGGAATTGGTTTATAAGAATAGCGATTGCTAAATAGAGAGGATTATGTTATTATTTAGACAAGTCGGATTGTGAAAATAATTGTTTGGATTAATTCAAGGATACATAGGGTAAGGAGCAATATACTATGAGTAAGGTTGGGTTAATTCATGTTGTAAAACGAAGTTCCCTCGAGGACTGGGATATTTGATGGGAGAGAGGTTGATGAGGCCTCTCTTGAAGTGTTTGGTGTGAAAAATATTTATTGAGGTTAGATAATGCAAGAAATTAATGATTTTAATTGTGGATTTGAAGACTGGAATAAGATAAAAAAGAATGTATTTAGGAATATAAGAAAATATAATGGGGATTTATTATATAAATATAGAGCTTTAGACTTAAACAGAAGCTGGATTTCTGCAAAAGATTATAAAATAAGTGATAATTTTGAACGTGTAATTGATATGCTTATAACAAAGAAAATATATGTTCCATCATTGAAAAAAGTAAATGACCCATTTGAGGGAAGATATATAGAATATGATGTGCCAGGGTGGGCAGGTAAAACAATGCATACTATGGCTAAGAAAGAAATTTTGGTAAATCCGTTTCCTATTAAAGAAAGGTATGTTTTAAGCTTAAGTTCAAGTCCATTGGTGGAACAGTTATGGGCATATTATTGTAATAATTATGAAGGGGTTTGTATTGTAATAAAGAATGGCCCAATATTTAATAATGCTAAGTGTGTTAATTATTATAAGGAACGCAGGAATGTTGGTATGATTAAACAAAATAAATTTGATGCGTTCATAAGAGAATTAAATAGAGTTAATATATATTATAAAAAACGTGAATGGAGTCATGAAAAAGAAATACGAATTGAATACAATAAAAGTGAGTTGGATGAAAATTTTATTAAGTGTAATGATTTGATAGTTGCATTGATAATAGGACATAATACTCAACAAGTTGTAAAGGAAAGATTAATTGAAGTATGTCATGCTAATAATATAGAGACATATTGTACATATTTGAATGAAAATGATTTAGATATAATGATTGTTCCAACAGATTTTAAATATGTATATGATGGTAGTCCTATAGAAAAGCAGTTAGAAAACTATTATCAAAAAAATAATAGTATACTAAATTATGAAGGAAAGCTTATAGAGCCAGTAGATATTAACAATGATTGATACATATATGAGCATTAATTGAAAAATGTAAGAATAGAAATGGGAAATATGAAAAAAAGATATCAGATTTTTGTTAGTTCAACTTATAATGATTTAATAGAAGAACGACTAATTGTAAAGAAAGCAATTTTGGAAATGAAACATTTTCCGGCAGGAATGGAAGAATTTCCAGCATTGGACAAACCACAAATGGAATATATAAAAGAAATGATAGATGAAAGTTCATATTATATATTAATTTTGGGTGGGTATTTAGGAAGCATAGATAAAGAAACAAATAAAAGTTACACATATATGGAATACGAGTATGCATTGAAGAGAAATATTCCAATACTTGCAATTATTAGAAAAGATGAGAGTAGAATTGATTGCAAGGAAAAAGGAGAAAGAAAACAAAAATATTTATCTTTTGTTTCAGAAGTTGAAAACGGCAGGCTTTGCAAATATTATAAAGATAAAGGGGAACTAGCAGGAATTATTCATTTTGGTATGAATAAGCAAATAGAAGAATATCCTCAATTGGGGTGGATAAAAGAGGAGATTAAGAATAATAGATTTGATGATGATTTGCTTCTTAGGGGAGATATAATTGAAGAATTTCACATAGGAAAGGAAATCTACAATTATTATAATCAAGATATAAAATTTAAAGTTTTATCAACAGTAACTCAAAAAACTTTTTTGAGATATGGGGTAGATTCACAAGGAACATTTAAATTAGTAATAGGTTTTCCAGGGCATAGTTGTGCGTATAATTTATATAATTATGTAGATAAAGAATTTTTTGATAACAATGGGGCTTTACTTGAGGATGTTGTTATGCAGGTTTCTTTTGCAAAACTCGGTAATATAGATGAAACATTATTATTCTTTTCGTATGGAAATAAAGGCTATTATATGAAAACAAAAATATTTAGAATAAGCAATATTGGAATCCAACAAATTGGAGTTATAAGTGGACAAAGTTTTATGTATGTTGATTATGATATAAGTGTTCCTATAGGAAGTCAAGGAATTACTATAGATTATGCATATGTTAATGAGAGAATTTATGAATTGAAGGACTTGAGTGATAAATATAAGAAATGTGTAAATATGTGAATTTTCTAAAACAGCAGGCTATAAAATAAATTTATCCTTTAAGAATTAGCAAGCGAATTTACATATAATTGAAATTCTTGCGATTTTATAATATAATATAAATGGTATGTTAGCGACGTGGTACTACTGAATTTATTCTTTGGGCATTGCTCAGGAAAGGAGGTAGCACTATGAGAGAAAAACTCAATGTCGTTCTTGACTGGCTTGAAAGAGCAGCTACTATTGTCACTATAGTAGTTCCTGCTACTCGCAAAGTGGCGGACCTATTAGAGCCTAACAAGGCAGAATAATTTCTGTGAACTGCCAGGGCATGCGGTTTATACCGTATGCCTTTTTTATATGTAGGAGGTGTTGTATGAAGACGTTATTTGAATCTGAGATAGCAGATATGGCAAGATTATTAGAAGAAACAGTAGATGATTTTTCAATGGCTTATGAAGGATTTGTAATGAATCCGTTGTTTTGTGTGTCAAATAAACAGTTCATTTTAATGGAAACAGTTGCACATTGTAGCAATTATCAAGTACTTAATGGTTGTCGTCATCTTTGTATTGCTATGTGCAAGCAGATGGGATTGCAGATAAAGGAAATTGCAGAAAGCAATGATATTGATTTTATTATAAAAAATGATGGTAAATCAATAGGAATTTTGATTTCTTTAACATCAAATTTTATGCCAAATGTCTCTGATGAAATAATGAATATCATAGATAGATTGATGGTGGTTGTTTTACAAGACACAATGGATAGGCAACCACAATTTTATAAACCTAATAGCCATAAATATCGAAATTATAAACATAAGGATCGTATAGAGCAGATTACAATAAAACAATTTTTTGAAATGCTCGGTAGAGATGATTATGAAGATTTCAAAGAATGCGTTGAGCGATATAATTACAATGCAGAGCAGAAGTTGGGAATTACCGTTTCGGCAATACCGACAAAAAAGGCTGTGGAAAAACTTAGAGAAAAGATAAGAAAAGAATTATTGAGTTACTTCTATGAAAGTGAGCTTCAGACAATTTTTCGAAAGGAAGAAATTTCAGATATGAAAAAATGGTTTGAGAAGAATTATATAATCTTAGTCAGTAATGCCAATTTTTCAAGAAGCATTATCAGTTCTGAATGGTATTATGATTTACAGGTAAAGACAGATGGAGGAATTGAACAAACAGCTATTGTAGCTGGGTATTTAAAATCAGTGGAGCAATTATTATGTTCTATCTTACTTGTATTAAGCGAAGATGAAAATAATAAGTTTATGCTCTCTGTCAATAAAGAGGGAAGAGAAAAAACAGGACAAAATAGATTACCACTGAACTATGAAAATCAGAAACTTGTTCTTACAATGGCAAATAATATATTAAGAGCTATAAAAGGAAATAAAAAAATAGTTCTGAGAAAAACAAAAATGACGGATAGAGTAATTGGATATTTGGAAAAATATATTGAGAAAACAAGAAATGCATATATGCATAAGGATAATTTGTATGAATGGAGTGACATACAAAAAATAAGGACAAAGACATTCGCTATATATTTTATGGTACTCGGAACATTTTTTATTGATTTGGAAAAACTTTTACACATAAAAGATAATATATAAATCACAAGATGTCAGACACTATTAAAATTTGTGATTAATTGTAAGTGATTTACTTAGCAATGGGCTGTCGCATTAACGATTGAAATTCGTTGAGGCGACAGCCTCTCTTTCTGTAAACGCTTCAATCCATGTACCTACAAACGCCACGAAAAATTTGCTATAACAGTAATAATCCAGTTGCACAAGTTGTACGATTTTAATGAATTGTACAATTCGTACAACTATCACAAATTTTTCAGAAGGTTATGATTATTGAATGCTAGGTATATACTAGGTATATAAGGTTCCAGGCACCAGAAAGAAATAAGATTAGGAGATGTTTATAATGTCGAAGAACATTGAAAAATGGTCTAAATTTTGGTATGATAATCGTAGATTAATCATAGGAGGGATTGCGGTGGATCCAATTACTCAAAAATTTTTAGGCGAATTTTGTAAATCATTTGAAATAGATGAAAATAAGACAGATACATCATTTGAACATTTTTGTAATTATTGTTGTGTTAATAAAGAGAATGGTATTGTTGATATTAAACTTGAAGAAATGTCAACGGGAAAGAATGCACAGGGAATAGATGGAATTGCTATTATTGTAAATCACAAGTTAGTAACATCTATTTCTGAAATTGAATTTCAGATTCAAAATTCAAGAGTGTTAGATGTGAATTTTGTTTTTATTCAAGCAAAGACTTCTTCTTCGTTTGATAATACATTGATGCTCAATTTTTTTGAATTTACAAAAGCTTTCTTTGAAGGCGATGGTAGTGAATTCATAACACCTGAAATCCAGAATTTTTTTGAAATGAAGCAGTTTATTTATGATAATGCGGAGTACATGACAGAGAGTAATCCTAAATTATCAATGTATTACGTAACTACTGGCAAGTGGGTTAATGATAAGACGCTTGTTAAGGTAAAGGATAGAAATGAAAAAGAATTACAGAATTTAAACATTTTTTCTGAAATAAGATTTGTTCCTTGTGGTGCAACAGAAATACAGTCGCTGTATAGGGGAACAAAAAACTTATTAACTGCAAAATTTAAATTCGAGAAATATATTGTTATGTTTGGAGATGAGGACAGCGACAGCATAGGATATAGTGGTGTAATTCCATTTAGAGAATATAGAAAAATTATCATGGGTGATGGAGACTCATTAAAGCCTGTTTTTGATGACAATATTCGTGATTTCTTGGGAAATAGAAATCCGGTTAATAAAGCAATAACGGCGACTTTGCAAGAATTGGATAATAATTCGTTTTGCATGTTGAATAATGGAATCACAATAATTGCTGAGAAAGTACAGATAACAGGAACAACGGCTGTGCTTACAGATTATCAAATTGTAAATGGATGTCAGACAAGTCATGTTTTGTATGAAAATAGAAATCTAGCTGGGATTGATGAGCTATTAATTCCAATAAAAGTTATTGGAACGAAGGATGATATTACTCGTAATAATATTACTAAAGCAACAAATAGTCAGACATCAATAAAACCTGAGCAGTTAGAAGCACTATCAGATTTTCAAAAGAATTTGGAAACATATTATAGTACTTTTGAAGGAGAACGGAGACTATATTATGAACGAAGGACTGGTCAATATCGATTGGAATCTATCCCAAAGACAAGAATAGTTAATATACCTCAACAAATAAAATCTGTATCTGCTATGTTTTTGAATAACCCACATGGTGTTTCAGGTAATTATGGAACAATTGTTAAGGCGGTTGGAAATAAGATATTTAATACGAATGATCAGAAGATCTTATATTATACTAGTTCCATCACGCAGTATAAAATTGAAAAGTTGATATCTGAGGGTGTGATCGACAAGAAATATAACAAATCACGTTATCATGCCATGATGCTCTTTAGAATTTATGTATCTGGTAAAAGAGTTCCTCATTTTAATGAAAATAAAATGGAGGACTATTGTAATAAGATTATCGATATATTATTTGACGAGGAAAAATATAAGACAATATTTTTGAAAATCATCGAGTTTATTGTGGCACAGGATGAAATTGATTTTGATGATAGAAAGACATTTGAAAGAAAAGAAACAACAGAGTTACTATTAAGTAAGACCAATGAATTAAAAAGATATATAGCTGGAAAGTAATGATGTAAAGTAAACGCTAAATAAAATAGTATTGTTGATAAAAAATGCAATCTACGAGAACTCTCGCATGATTGCATTTTTATCGAATATTTACTATGAGTTATTTGTCATAATGCGAAATTTCACTATGACTTATTTGCGTTAACTCGACTGTTTTACTATGAGTTGTTTTGACAGATTTGTTTTACATTTTCATTCCATGGTGAAAGACTATCAAGTTGTTCATCTGTCATTTTCTCATTTGGTCTTGATTCCAACAGGAACTCAAGGTATTTGTATGGGTTGATTACATTAGCCCTGACAGTTTCTAATAATGAAAATACCATCATGCTTGCATCTGCATCATCAGTTGTATCGCAGAACAGCCAGTTCTTTCTTCCCACTGTTATAGGTTTGATTGAATTCTCACTCATGTTGTTTGATATACTGCAATGGCTGTCTTCAAGATATGTCATCATATATGAACTTTGATTTTTTGCATATGTTATTGCTCTGTCAAATCTTGTACCTTTTGTGGTCGGACCATTTTATCCATGACAAAAAAGCCTCCACAACTGGTTTTTAATCCCTTTGCCGACGGTTATATATCTGTTTATATGATAATCCCTTTTCCCTGTAACTGCGTTCATACTCAAACAGTTTGTTACAGTAGAGCATTCCCTGGACTGCTGGATTTGGGGAAATCTTTTTCATGTCCTTTGGGAATTGCCTCTATAAAATATCTCCTGATGTGTGCGTAGCAGCAACACCTGTTGAAATCTTTCAACTTATTATATCCGGCATATCCATCTGCCATGATATAAGAGCCGTCAGGATTATTCTTAAAGAAATCAGCTGCTGCATCACCATTGCGTGTAGGATGATACTTATAAATGATGATGGGAGCCATTCCATCATCATGATTTTTCTCCTGATTTATGATATTTAAAGTATACCATAAACACACGAAAAATGCAGCAAAATCAAGGATTCAGCTGCATTTTTACGCATACAAAGATATGCTATTTTACATTTCCGATAGCCTTAGGCTGCTCAATGTCAAGACCTGACATCAGCCAGTCAAACTGGCGTCAGGTAATAGGCTTTACTTCAGATGAATTCCTTGGCCATCTGTATCTTCCTTTCACGTCAAGACGCTTATAAAGAAGTGTTATCCCATCATGTCATAAACAATGGCACATAAACCATTAATAGATTTGCGCATATCTGTTTTCCTTGAGATGATATAGATTGAAGTTGCGCCTGAAATATCGCCAATCATAAGAACTCCTTGAAAGATTTAAAATTTTTGTAAGGAAATCCTGATCAATATCCTGCGGAATATCCAGAGTGATACCTCCTATATGAGCAAACAGAACTAGAGGTTTGTCTGCATCTGTATCATTAAATGATGGAAAATCATTCATATAGGAATCAGCACATATGTCATCAATGACAGGTAACTTAACAACTTCCTGCCTTTTAACAGCTGGATGATAGTTTAAAGAATCAGGTATTTCATAACCATGACTGGTTACCTGTTTAATCCAGCCATAGAATGTACCAGGAGCAATGTTATTATCATGACACCAGGCAGGGATAGAAAGACCGCTTTTATAACAGTCTTTAATGAATTCAAAACGCTGTTCAAGCGAATAAGGAGATATTCCCGTATCCAACCTCCATAATTATTTAACTGATGTACTAATTATGAATGGTTTTTAGATAGAAATAAATCCTCTATTTTATTTAGCACTTACGAAAATTCGGGCTACCGGGAATTGCAATATTGATTGATAAACAGCTTATAATATGTTATTATTTAGACAAGTCGGATTGTGAAAATAATTGTTTGGATTAATTCAAAGATACATAGGGTAAGGAGTAAGGTACTATGGGTAAGGTTGGGTTAATTCAAGTTGTAAAACAAAGTCCCCTTGGGGACGGGGATATATGATGGAGAGAGGTTGATGAGGCCTCTCTTAAAGTGTTGGGTGTAAAAATTAGAAATAAAATTTATTTTGAATGCGTAATATAATTTATTATATATGGATTGTATATAAAAATAGACAAAGTGTTATATAATTGCATTGAATTTAAATTTAAAAAGAAAGGATGGAATAATTAGATTACTAGTTAGTATAAAAAATTATGAATGAAGAAGAACAGCTGAGAGATGAAGAAAGAAAAAAAGATGAAATGAATTTTGCTAATCAAAAGGCAGGTTTTATAGCAGGAATTATAGTTATTATAACGATATTGAATGATATTGCTGATATTTTTGGGGAAATTACTTATTTACTTAACATAATAGAATTTATTGTTTGCGGTATATTAGCATTTTTTATTTTAGGAACAAGGAAATTTGACTCGCTTTTGAAAAAAGAGGGGGTAGAAAAGTTTGGTGGATTTTTGACGATAGTATCTATTTTACTTTTTTTATTAGAAAAAATATTAATTGGTAATCCTTATGGGGTAGATAAAGAGTCTGCTATTGCTTTTATAATAATAGCAATAGAACTTGTAGTTGGAGCAATATATTTATTGCTTTCCAAATATCCAAATCAAAATAAAAAATTTAATAAAACAGAAAAATTTAGAGAAATATCATATCAGGTTTGCATAGAGAATAAAAAGAATATAGAAAATCCATATAAAATTGCTTATAAAAAAGTCAATGAATTTGTTAATAATGATTATGATAAATTGATGTGGTTAATGGCAGAGTCTAATTTATCATCATATGATACTATTTTAAATGTTGCTTTAAAATTTGGACTGGCATTAGTTACTGTTATGGCTTTTTTGGGGAGTTTAATATCTGAATATAGTGAATATGATAATGGCATATTTATATTACAGATGGTTTGTTTTGGAATTGTAATATTTTTAGTTTGTATTATTATATCTGCACATAGCAGATATAAATATAATGGAATAGGTGATAAATATGTCAAACAAGCAATAGATAGCATGGAGAAGGATATGGTACAGAATAAATATAAAAATAAATGATAATAACTCCATATAAAATTTGAAATTAAAAATAGCCCGGAAGGCAATAAGACTACTTAATTAGCAAGGTGACAAAAATGTTATTGAGTATAAAGATAACAACATTAGGAGCAGGATTCGTTTAAGGTATGTAATTTGAACATAAAAGAAAAGCATGGAAAGAAAGAGAAAGTTTGAGAAATGAAACCGACGCGATATTACTAGTTTAATCTAGAAAAGCTTTTATAGGATAATGAGATCAAATTCCATTTTTTGAATTATTACAATGTGAAGAAATAAATCAAATCCTGATGGAAAAACTGTTGGGACTAGGAATATAGGATACATGATTAAATGAGGAGAAATTTTAGATGGATGAATTTGTAAATTATGCAAAAAACAGGGTGAAAAAGCAGAAAAACTATCGTTTTGTAGAGGAATAAAATTAATACATATCAGGGATAAAGTAGAAACAATGCTTGGGTTCATTGGTAAAGGTGGTATATTTGAAGAGTATACATTCACAATATTAACCATATTTATGAAATGTTAAAAATAGTTGAATGGTTAATTCCTGAATCCACAAAAGAAAAAATGACATATGCAGAATGGCTTATGCTTACTCTTGCTATTTACTTTCATGATTTAGGTATGGTAGTTACTAAAGATGAATTTGAACATAGATATGATACTAGTTTTAAAGAATATAAAGAAAAAGTGTTGGAAAATACAAAAGAATCAGAATATGAAGAATATGCTAATGAGCATGGAGATTATTTTTTATATCAGGAATTTGTGCGTGAAAATCATGCTACACGTATTCGTCAGTGGATTGAAGGAAAGAATACTAAAGATTTAGGCGAAGCAGAAATAGTGTGTAATGAAATAGATGATATATTGAAAAATCTTGACAATATGTTTAAATCAGATTTGGCTATGATATGTGAGAGTCATCATAAAGATGATATAGAAGATTTTTCAAAATATAAAGTTAAAAAGATGTATGGAAATACAGAAAATGATAAGGTAAATCTTAATTATATTGCAATTATATTACGTATAGCTGATTTGTTGCACATAACAAGAGACAGAACTCCTTCAATTACTAGAAGACTGATTAATGTAAGTAATCCATTAAGTGTTATTGAATGGGAAAAACAAATGGCAGTCAGAGCTGTGGGCCCTAAAGATCAAAGAAATGAAGATGGGGAGGTTGATAATAGTAAACAAAAAGATACAATAGAAATTACAGCCTATTTTGATGGTGCTGAAACGGCAGAAGCATATTTTGGATTATCATCATATTTGCAGTATACACGAAAAGAATTGATTAAATGTTGCGAAATAGTTGAAAAAGCGCAAAAAAGAGAGGGAGCGGTAGAATATGAATTTCCGTGGAAAGAGATTGATGAATCTCAAATAGAGGTAAATGGATTTGAAAAGAAAAAATTACAATTTACAATTGCTCAGGACAATATATTACAATTATTAGTTGACCATACATTGTATAATGATTCTTCTGTAGTTGTTAGAGAATTAGTGCAAAATGGTATAGATGCGGTTAGACTACAGGCAGAATTTGAAAAAATAAATGGAAAAAGTTATTCTAACGGAAGAGTTTGGGTTGAATGGAATAGTAAAAATCGTCAATTAAGTTTTTGGGATAATGGAACCGGAATGTCTATTTATGATGTGGAAAATTATTTATTAAAAGTTGGAGCATCGAAATATAGAGATGATGTAGTGAAAAAACAATTTCCAAACTTTACTTCTATAAGTCATTTTGGTATTGGAATTTTAACATGTTTTATGATTGCAAATGACATTGATATCGTGACAAGTTCGGATGAGCAAAATGAAGCAAATAGCATTAATTTGCGTAAAGTAAATGGTAGTTATTTGCTACGTAAAATGGATAAAAATGAGTTAGATGAACGTATAAAACAGCATGGAACAATGGTCAAATTATATGTTAGAAACGATGTTGATATGAAAAATTAGAGAATGATTTGAGAAAGTGGATTGTTGTTCCTGAAATTCCAGTATATTTATCAATTGATGGAAATCATTGCATACGAATTGGTTATGTTTCTTTAAAAGAAATATTAATAAGATATTTAAATGAAACGGGACATGATGTTGATGGAGAAAAATATGATGTGTATGAAAAGGAACACGGAAATGTGACGGTTGCTTATGCGGTAAGACATTTGAAATATATGTCGGATTGGTGTTTGATGAGTGCGGATGATAGGCGAGTTCAAAGAAAAAATATATTACCAATTGGAACTTGCGTTGAAGGAATACGTGTTGAGTTTTCTTCCCCAGGGTATAAAAATACATCAATATTGGCAATTGCAAATATAAAAAATAGCAAATATCAAACAAATGTTGCTAGATCTGCAATTGAATTAGATGCAAATAATGAGATTTTATCAGATATATGATGTATATAAAGACTATGTACAAGAACAGATGGATAGATTGGAGGCGCAGGATTACGCTCAATCATGGGCGATGTCTGAAGGAAGATACTTGATGCGCCCTTTAATTTATGATGACTATAGCAATAATCGTATAGAACCAATAGATGAAGAAGTCCTTATTCATAGATTAGCACACTTAAAGTGTTTAGTTCTAGAAAATAAAGATGTCAGGAAGATTGTTTCAGCAGATGAGGTTGCTGAATTAGATGAGATTAATATTTTTGAATGTGAAATGACAAGAACTGGAGAATATCTATTGAAGGAAATAAGAAGTAACGCAACTTTAAGTAGTTTAATAGATGTTGTGTGTAAAGATAATTTTTTAAAAGGGGTAAAGAATGTTATATGTAATATAGATATGGCGAATTTACTTCATCAATATGCATTAAAAAATAAAGAAGTAAGTAAAGTCGAAGTCGCACATAAAGAGAGAAGAATCCATCTTACATATTCTAGTAAAACAGACCTTTGGTATAAATTTGACCTGAGAAATAGAGGATTAGGATTAATATCAAGATCATTATAAATTCCTAAATAAAGTGTAGATATATTGGGATTGAGAGAAGAGATAGGTGTAAAAACTTTTGGGGGAATATATATGCAAAACAATACGGAAGTCTATGAATATTTAATAAAGGTTATAGAAGCTTTTCAAAGTGAAAATACAGAAGAAAATAAAATTTTATTGGAAGTATTTTTATCATATGTGTTTGATGATAGAGTTTTAGAAGTAGTATACAATCAGGAAGTAAATACATCTAATATGTTCAAACAGTTGCTAGAGGAAAGATTTATTAAGGTTAGTGATGAGTTAATAGAGAAAATGTGGGCAAAAATAGATACTAAGGAATTTTTTGATAAAATATTGACCAAAAATTATACATTATATTCCATAGATAATTGGTCAAGAAAAAATGATTCAATTTAAGTGAAATAATCAATCATGAGTATCATACTTGTTTTTGAAAAGAAAAATCACCTGCTGTGTGTGGAAATAAAAATTTATTATATATCAAGAGTGGGACGCTTCCAGTAATTGAGTTGAAAAATCTGGCTATAGATTATAATGAGATTTATATAAAAGCCATGCGTGATTATATTAATGCCATTGAAAATGGAATGCCACATGCTGTCACATCCAGTTTTGTACTGCCTTCGTTAATTGAACGAGGTTTGGCGATAAATCTGCAGAACAGAATGTTATATAAGTGCATATGTGAATTGCCTGATGAAAAGAATTTGAAAGTGAGCCTTACTCCAGAAGAGGAAAGATTTGTACGAACTTTTCGTGAAAATACTGATAAGATTCTTTTTAATGCAAGGGAAAATGTATGATATTTTTGTGCAGGAGGGCGTACTTGAACCATCTTTAGAAAATGAAATGATATTGACAGGAGTTGGACACATAAATAAAAAGAAATTTATTTAAAGATTGTTTGCATGATTGGTGAGGATAGAAGTATCAATAGAAAATGGATATTAAGAGCGTGCAGAAGCTGTCAGACGTTAAATATTCCTATAAACATATAAATTCGTATTTACAAAGCAAAATGATGATGCTATACTTACTAAACAAAGTGAACTATAAGTTTATTATGAATATGGGAATAATGTGATGAAAACAATCAGTGATAGAATTTTTGAATTACTAAAAGAAAAAGGAATGAGCCAGAAAGAATTTTCTTTAAGAACAGGTATAGCAGAAAGTTCAATTAGCGACTGGAAAAAGAAGAGAACTAATCCGGTGAGTGATAAGATTCTAATTATATGTGAAGTACTTGAAGTAACACCTTATGATTTGTTGTCGGGTGCTGAACATACTGGAAACAGAAGCCGTATTAATGATACATATGTAATAAGCAAAGGAACAGATATAGGTGTATTGGTAGAGTCTTATCAGCAGTTAAGTACAGAACAGCAGAAAAGGCTGATGGGGTATTTGGATGCTATAAAGGGACAATGTTAATATGTTAAAATAGAATTGACCAAGTTTTATTTTGATGATAGACTTGTTTTATTCTATATGTTGTTTATATAAGGAAGTATATGGGTAAGTTACAATTTATAGAAGTTGATAATAAAGTTGAAGATGCTATATTTGATTGTGGAATTGAATCAATAAATAATTATATAAGAGAATCATATTATCCTCACATTGTTCAAAATGCTTATACATATAGTATAATGTATAAAGATATTATTTTAGGCTATTATCAAATTATGTTTAGGGAAATTAAACTTGAAGATTTTCCAGAAGAAATATCCGATTATAGTACAGAGATAAATAATAGTAAATTGTCTGCTGTACATATTAGATTTATAGCTATAGATGAAAAATATCAAAAGAATGGGATAGGAACAGCAGTCTTACATACAATAATAGAAAAAGTTAGGCAGCTTTCGATTTTTTGGCCTATAAGGGTAATAACCATTGATGCTGAGCTGGATTTAATAGGCTGGTATAGTGAAATTGGTTTTAATAAGATGATTCATAATACTGCAGGACAGGATGGAACGACAGAAGCTATGTACTTTGACTGTATGAATCACATGAATCAATTGAAAGAATATTTAGATAGTAAAATATGATTAAAGGAGATTGTTTATATGGCTAGTGAAGTTGTTGACACAATTATATTATCAGGAGAGGATTCAATTAATTTTGCTAATAATTTATTTAGACCATCAATGGATTCTTTACATTCAAATTCTCAAATACTTGCATCTATTGAAAAAAATATTCATATTACAGATACAAATAATGGGTTTGTGGCTGATATTGCGGATTTAGATTTGGATTTTTTGGACAAAATTGGCAAAGAAGAAAAGAAATTTAATATAGAAGTTACTATTGATGTAAATGTTGATACTGTTTTTTATAATAATGAGGAGCAGAATAATGGTTTAACATGGGTTGTTAGTAATAATGATTGTTATGGAAAGCCAGAAGATAGTGGGTATTTATCATATGCAGCATAGAGGAGTATAGTATGGAAAGTGCATTTCAGTTTACCAATCCGGCATTATCAGGTTTGGAATTTTGGATTAATAAGAATTTTAATGGAGAAAAAGATACTAAAATACAGATTAGAATGAATATGTCTGTTAAAGTTGCCAAGAAAGAAAATTTAAATGAAGCAATAGTTGAGTTGGATGTTGAAATAGGAGAAAAAAATGATGATATTCCATTTTACATAAAAGCTATAGAAGGGGCTAATTTTAGATGGAATGATGAATTAGATGATAATATGATTGATAGATTGTTGAATCAGAATGCTCCATCATTGTTATTATCTTATTTAAGACCGATTGTGGCACAAGTAACATCAGCTTCAAAATATGGAACATATAATATTCCTTTTGTTAATTTTACCAAAACTATGAATTGAATAGAGAGTATGAGATATAAAGAAAAATATGGGACATTGTCTCGGACTTAGTTATTATTGTGTTTTATACATGAATCTCCTATAATAATCGTATGAAATCAAAAAGTTTGAAAGCTGAAATTTAAGCCGCAAATACACGATAAAAGGAGAACCCATGAAGGAATACGATAAATATCTAAAGTTATTAAAGGAAAAATATCCCACAAAACAGTCAGTTTACCGCGAACTTATTAACCTGAATGCAATTATGAATCTGCCAAAGGGAACAGAGCATTTTATGAGTGACCTTCATGGGGAATATGATGCATTTTACCATATAATTAATAATTGTTCGGGAGTAATTAGAGAGAAGGTAGCGATGCTGTATGGAGATGAACTTACTGTATATGAGCAGCAGGAGCTGTGCACTCTGATATATTATCCGAGAGAGAAGCTTTCTATTCTTATGGATGAGAATAAGGTGAATGATGAATGGTACAGAAATGTACTTAACCAGCTGATTCAGATTGCAAAGCTTCTGTCTTCTAAGTACACAAGATCTAAGGTGCGAAAAGCAATGCCTGTGGATTTTGCATATATCATTGATGAACTTATTCATGCGCAGAAGGATGAAGATGACAATAGGAGTGTGTACCACAGACAGATTATGGAAACAATTCTGAGCCTTCATAATGGCGATGAATTTCTTGTTGCTCTTACTGATCTGATTAAAAGACTGGCTGTGGACCATCTTCATATACTTGGGGACATATATGACAGAGGAGCACATGCAGATAAGATATTAGATCTTCTGATGGAACATCACAGCGTTGATATCCAGTGGGGAAATCATGACATATTGTGGATGGGAGCTTTTTGCGGCAATCCGGTGTGTATGGCACTTGTGGTCAGGAATAATATTAAGTACAAAACTATGTCAATTCTTGAGAATGGTTATGGAATAAGCCTGAGGTTTCTTCTACAGTTCGCAGTTAATACATATTCAGATAAAAATGTTGATGACGCAGTCTATAAAGCTATTTCTGTGATTCTATTCAAGCTTGAAGGGCAGCTTATTAAGAGACACCCGGAATACAGAATGGAAGGAAGACTTCTGCTGGATAAGATGAATCTGGATAAAGGAACAGTAAGAATAGGGGATAAGGATTATTTTCTTAATACTAATGAATTTCCAACTGTTGACATGAATAATCCTTATGAGCTTACTATGGAAGAAATGTTTCTGATGGGAAGATTCAGGGCAGATTTCATTAACAGTATGGCGCTTGAGAGACATATCAATTTTCTATATGACAAAGGCAGCATTTATAAGATTCATAATGGAAATCTTCTGTTTCATGGTTGTGTGCCACTTGATGAACAAGGGGTGTTTGATGGAATTGTTGTGGATTGCAAGTCGTATTCAGGTCGTGAGTATCTTGATTATTGCGAGTCAATGGTAAGGCAGGCAAGAACCGGTGATTCAGATGCAGTTGATTTTATGTGGTTTCTGTGGAGTAATATATTATCACCAGTGACTGGAAGGTGTATCAAAACATTTGAACGAACGTTCCTCGACAAGGATAGAAATGCTGACTATAAGAAGGCAATCGAAGAGGATAAGAATCCGTACTATGTCCAGTACGAAAATGAAAGAATCTGTAAAATGATTTTAAGGGAGTTTAATCTTTATAATGAGAATGCACACATTATTAATGGACATACTCCTGTCAGGACAAAGGAGGGGCAGCACCCTGTAAGGGCTGGTGGAAAACTCATTGTTATAGATGGCGGTTTCTGCGAAGGATATCATGCTGCCACAGGAATAGCCGGTTATACACTTATTTATAATTCGCATGGAATGAAGATTAAAGAACATCATCCGTTTATGAGTATTAATATGGCAATTAATAGTAACAGGGACATTGAGTCTGAATCACAGGTTGTTTATGTGGAAAAGCAGCGGGTGTTTGTAAAGGATACTGATAACGGAAAGCAGATTGCGGAGGAGATTAATGATTTAATGAATCTGCTGAAGGTGTATAATTCATAAAATATGTGTAAATATGTAAGATATATAATGATTTCCACTTGATTTCTATCCCTAATAGAATGTAAAATTAAATGATAATCAGATTATTATTACAAGGAGTTGCAGCATGGAAATTTATGAAATGATTGATCTGCAGGATTGTCCAAGATGTTTTGGACCTTCTATATTAGAAGAGGAAAATCACTCTTATTATGTGATGTGTATGGATTGCGGCTGCCAGTCAGCATCATTTAGTTTTGAAAATGATGAAGACAGGCTTGATGCAGCTAAAAGAACAGCAGAATTGTGGAATAGCGGCAAGGTAATATTCACAGGCCGTTCGGAATAGATATTGGAGGGAGATTTTAATTTATGAAGAGCAAAGAAGAACTTTTTAATATGCCGATAGTTGAACTGAGAGAATATATGAATTCTCTTTCTAATCCGGAAATACAGGAAGTGGCAAAGATATTTGAGGAAGATGATATAGAAAGAGATCCGCTTGAACTTCTTACGGCGTCTAAGCTTTTTGATTATATGAAATATGCAAATGGTTCGGTGAATATTGAGTTTTAGTTGTTTAAGATTTTGAAATGATTTTTCATACGTTGTATGAGAATAAATATTAATCAGGAGGATTATTAATGAAAATAGCAGTAACATACGAGAATGGTCAGATTTTTCAGCATTTCGGACATTCTGAGAGCTTTAAGATTTATGAGGCAGAAGGAAAGAATATTGTCCGTGCAGAGGTAATTGGCACTGATGGAGCTGGTCATAGCGCATTGGCAGCTATTCTTAAGGATAAAGGTGTAGATGTTCTTATATGTGGCGGAATTGGTAACGGTGCAGTCACAGCACTTTCAGAAGCTGGAATTGATGTATATTCAGGAGCAGATGGAGAAGCAGATGCAGCAGTTGAGGCATATCTTAATGGCGATTTAACATCAGCAGGAGTTAATTGCGACCATCATCACGATCATGAAGAAGGTCATGGCTGCGGACACTGTGGAAGCCATGAAGATGAAGAGTCAGGTTGCGGACATTGTGGAAGTGATGAAGGTGAATCAGACTGTGGTAGTGGTTGTGGCGGCTGCGGCGGTGGCTGTGGTACATTTACACCATCATTTGAAGGACCTAATGTGGGAAAGAAGGTAAAGGTTCATTATAAAGGAACTCTTAATGATGGAACACAGTTTGATTCTTCTTACGACAGAGGTGAACCGCTTGAATTTACTTGTGGAGCAGGAATGATGATTCAGGGCTTTGACAAGGCTGTTGCAACAATGAATGTCGGAGACGTTATAGATGTTCATCTTATGCCAGAGGAGGCGTATGGAGAAGCCGATCCAAGAGCTTTCATAACACTGCCTATAAGTGAGCTTCCTGGTGCAGAAGAACTTAAAGTTGATGATAAAGTATATCTTCAGAATATGTATGGACAGCCATTCCCAGCCAGGGTTGCTGCTTTAACTGATACTGAGATTACATTTGACGCTAATCATGAGATGGCAGGAAAAGAACTGAATTTCAGGATTGAGCTTGTTGAAGTATTATAATTGAATAATATTAAGATACCGGCTGGTACAGCTAAATGCAGTATCAGCCGGTTATTTTATTGCCTGGAAACAAGCTCTTTAGTCAGCCGTATCCATTCTTTCAGTTCTTTCCGGTTTTCATCTTCCTTGCGGAAGGCGGCGGAGAATGGTATACGCATGTCTGGGTCGCCAATCTGTAATACGACTGAATCAGGTGAAAGCTTCATTGAAGTAAGATAACTGTTTAGTGTAAATGCAATTCCATATCCCTGTTCAGCAAGTCGGATTCCCGCGTCAATACTGCTTATCTTATAGGTAAGCTCTGGCAGGACATCAGCATAGAAAAGGGCGTCTTCTTCAAGCTGCCTTATACTCTGGTTGCTGTGCTGCAGGATGAATCTTTCTTTTCTTACATGCGCAAGATCAAGCCATGGATAGATGCATGATTCTTTAGACTCTGCAAAAGAGACAGCAGGGTGGCTTTTGGGAAGAATGGCAACAAGACAGTCTTCATATATGGTTTCATAGGAAAGTCTGGTGTTGCTGACACTGTTATATCCAAAGAACATATCAAGGTCTCCGGCAATAAGCTGTTCTTCATGATCTGAGAGATGTCCGTCAATGGCATATACAACTGACTGTGGATACAGTTTGTTAAATGCAGTCATAACAGATGGAAAGAGAGACTCAACCTGACGGACCATGTAACCAATGCGGAGTTTAACAGCCACATTTTTGCCAATATCAATCATGCGGTCTTCAAGCTCAAAGCATTTCATAGTAATATCTCTGGCAGATTTTACGAATTCCTCGCCTGCATATGTAAGAATCATGCGGCGGCCTTTTCTTTCAAAAAGCTGTATGCCAAGTGAAGTTTCAAGCTGTTTAAGATGTATGCTCAAAGCCGGCTGCGACAAGAACAGAGCATTGGCGGCCTTGGTAAGATTTCCGTAATTAGCAATTGTAAGAACATATTGCATGTCTTTTTCAGTAATCATATGAATTCCCTTTCTAAAATAGTGCATGTTTCAATAATAATGTAATAATTATACATAATTAAAATGTATCAATCAATCGAAACTATAAATTAGATTTATACTTTCGATAAAAACATACAATTTTATTTTTAGTATGATTTATATTAAAATGTATAAAAATATAAATTTGTTATGGGAGAAAATTTCATGGAAACAAAAGCAAAGAAAAAATGGAAAACGCCACATACATTTGTAATACTTGTGGTAATTATTCTTATTGCTGCAGCGGCAACATATATTGTGCCGGCAGGCGAGTTTACAAGATTTAAAGATGCAGCAACAGGCAAGACTTTAGTTGAAGCTGGAAGTTATCACAGAATAGCATCAAGTCCGCTTAATCCGTTAAAGATTCCTTCAGCAATCTATACCGGAATTGTGAAATCAGCGTCAACAATTACATTTATGCTGATAATCGGTGGAGCTTTTCAGGTAATTACATCAACAGGTGCACTTACAGCGTTATGCAAGAAGTTATCTAAGACATTTTCTAAGCACAAATATGTTGTAATTCCTGTATTTTTGATATTATTTTCTATATTCGGATTCACAATGGGAATGTCATCAGAGGTTATGATATTCGTTCCTATCGGAATAACACTTGCGTTATTCTTAGGCCTTGATAAGGTTACAGGAACAGCGATGATTGCACTCGGTGCAGCGGTTGGATTTACAGCCGGATTACTTAATCCGTTCAATGTAGGAGTTGCGCAGGATATAGCAGAATTGCAGTTGTTCTCAGGAATGGCTTACAGAGTATTCATTCTTGTTGTGCTTCTTGCTGCTACAAGTGCATACATAATCTGCTATGCAAGAAAGGTTGCAGCACATCCTGAAAAAAGCGTAATATATGGAATTCCTGAAGACCAGGAGTACACATTTGACAATGCAACAGACACAATTACGGTAAGACAGATTGCAGTTCTTATTGTTATGGCACTTGGCTTTGGAATACTTATATATGGCCTTTCAAAGAAGGGCTGGTACTTTGAAGAAATGTCAGGTCTGTTCATATTTATGGGTGTAATATGCGGATTTATCAGCGGTTACGGTCCTAGCAGAATTGCAAGGGAATTCGGAGAAGGTGCAAAGGGCATTATCGTAGGATGTCTTATAATAGGAATTGCCCGTACAGTTGAGGTAATCTTAAGTGATGCCAATATTCTTGATACTATCGTGTACGGAATTGTTAATATTGTAAATGTTATGCCAGATTCAATTAAGGCTGTCGGCATGTTCTTATGTCAGTCACTTATTAACTGCGTAATCGTGTCAGGAACAGGTCAGGCAGCAGTAACAATGCCACTTATGGTACCGGTTTCAGACCTTGTAGGAATATCAAGACAGACATCAGTACTTGCGTTTCAGTTAGGAGACGGATTCTCTAACTCAGTACTTCCAATGTCATCATCACTTATGGGATATCTTGCTGTATCAAAGATTCCATACAGTAAATGGCTTAAGTTCATGATGCCTCTGTTCCTTATATGGACAGCACTTGGATGCCTGTTTATGCTGGGCGCATTAATGATTGGATATTAGAATTGATTAGGAGCAGATATTATGTCAGACGATATTAAGAAGCAGCTTGGAGCGGTTATCGACAGCTATAAAGAAGATTTATGCCAGATGTCAGATGAGATATTCGACCTTGCGGAGATAAGCGGGGAAGAGTACAAGACATCTGATATACTGTGCAGTTATCTTGAAAAAGAAGGATTTGCGGTAGAGCGTGGAACAGGACTTGCAACAGCATTCAGGGCAACATGGGATAATGGAAGTGACGGTCCGGTGATTGGGATTCTTGTTGAATATGATGCTCTTGAAAAAATCGGACATGCGTGTGGACATCATCTTCAGGGACCTGCCGGAATAGGGGCAGCAATCGCAGTAAAGAACTGCCTTCAGGATTATCCATGCAGGCTTGTTGTGTATGGAACCCCGGCAGAGGAAACTCTTGGCGGTAAGATAATTATGCTCGATAAAGGTTATATGAAAGAGCTTGATCTTGCATTTATGTCGCATGGCTCACCTAATACATCAGTAGATGAAAAATGTATGGCACTCGAGAATTTCGTGGTAACATTCCACGGAGTAAAAAGCCATGCTGCAATAAGTCCAGAAGAAGGACGCAGCGCACTTGATGCAGCGTTATTATCATTCCATGCAATTGAGATGTTAAGAGAGCATGTTAAAGATGACACAAGAATGCATTACACAATCCGTAATGCAGGTGGTCCTCCAAATGTAGTTCCGGACCTTACTGTTGCAGAATATACACTCCGCTCATACAGCACGAAATACCTTGATGAAGTTGTAGAGAGATTCTACAACATTTTAAAAGGTGCTGCGCTTATGACTGGAACAACATATGAGGTTCAGAGAGACCTTCCATTCAAGAGCAAGGTTGTGTGCCATAAGGTCAATGACCTGCTTATGGCAAATGCGGCATATGAGAATGCCCCATCGATTGCGCCACCACGCGAAAGGACTGGCTCAACAGATTTCGGCAATGTGTTATATGAAGTTCCAGGCTCATGCATACGAATTGCATTCACAGATAAGGATGCACAGCCACATTCAGAAGCATACCTTAAGGCTGGAAAGAGTGATGCCGCGCATAATGCTATAGTATATGCTGCAAAGATAATTGCTGATTCAATATGCGATGTTCTTGTTAATCCTGAGCTCCTTGCGCAGATAAAGCAGGAGTTTGAGGTGGCAAGAGAAAAAGGCTGATGAGTGGGTTTAGCGATAATATTGAATTGAATTAATAGAATTGTAATCAGGCGGAGGAGAAATCCAAAGCCTGATTTTTTATAATTTGTAAGCATAAAAAATTGTATAGACACAATATGTCTGACTTGAATGCTATTCTTAATATACAAACAGCCTGTATTTACAGTCGATTTATGTGCAGATGAAAGGAGACAAATATTATGGGATTTTTCTGGGCTAATGTGAAAGCTAATATTGAAGGAGCAGTTGCAAATGCAAAAATGCATTACTATGAGGAAAAGCTGAGGAGCGACGGCTATGATGAAGATGAAGACGAGGAAGAAGATTATAATGAGGTGCAGGAGGAATATGATGCGGACAGCATAGAAGATAGTCCCGTTGCTAATATCCAAAATAACTGGAAAGCAATATTATTAGTTCTTCAGACAGAATATAATATTCAGGATATACAGATGAGTACATGGATTAAGCCACTCAGGGTAGAAAATGTGGAAGATAATATTTTGAATTTATCTTTTAGAAATGCTGATGATAACGAACAAGAGCATAATACGAATGTAAAATATGTACAGAAAAGATTTGCAGAGTTATTATCAAATGCAATTGCTGAATATATGGATGCTCAATATGTAGTGAAGATTAAATAAATGGATGATACTTAGTTATAATTAAAAATTGATCAAAGACTTTATCGTCTGGCAAAAATATAAGTCATATTATTGAATGATATATCAGGCGGAGGAGAAATCCAAAGCCTGATTTTTTATAAAATAAAACAATATGACAATAAATGTCTGACCTAACTGATATTATTTTAGAAAAAACAAGCCGGAGACTATTAAGAAAGTAGCCGGCGGACAATATCAGAATACATATACAGGATGGAATAATTATGCAGAATGAATTAGAAGGATTATATAACATGCTTGTGAGTCAGACAGATATAATGAAAAATGTGGATGAATTAGTAGAAAAACAGATTGAACATGAGCTGATGCAGTTCAAAGAACTGGCAACATGGAGCGATTATGAATGTGAGCGTGATAAATACATGGCAGTTGCTGAAGTTGCGAAAAAAGAAAGCTTCATGGAAGGATTTAACTATGCAGTGAGATTACTTGAGGGCACGCACAACCCTTAAGACACGTTCTTTTTCCTCATTAGAAAGAGACTGAATCTCTTTCATGATTTCCCTGTCGATTGAAGAATAATCGCCAGTATATTCACCAGATAACACATAATCTACAGTTACACCTAGTGCATTACATATATAGATAAGTGTAGGCAGGGAAACTTTCACGCGGTTATTTTCAATATTGCTTATATGAGAAGTATTGACCTCAGCGGCACTGGCAACAGCGTCCTGTGGCAACCCTTTTGATAAGCGTATTTCTTTTAACTTCTTTCCAATACTTTCAAAATCAATATCTTTCATGAAATCCCCCACAACAAAGATTATAAACTTAATACATATAATTGTAATATTGAATTGTTAATGTTATAATTATCTACAACTAAAACAAGATTAGTCATGGGCAATATAAAACATTTATAAAATAAAAAGACAAAATATGACACTAAGACATATAATGTCCAACCTGTCTGATATCATTTAAACATAACAAGAAGTCAATGCCTCTGCGTTTGAGAGCAGCTGCATTTTCTTCGTAAAACAAGGAGACATGTGATGAATAATAATGTTGAAAATGATAATGATGATTATGTATATCTGAAAAGACCATATTTATTTAATATCAGGTACAATTCAAGACAGGTGTGGAACAAGCTGCCAGATGAGGAAAAAGCTCCGTATGTTAATTATGAAGAATATTATGAGGAATGCCGGCTTATAAAGTTGAGAAGCATAGGATATCCGATACTGGCAATTGTTTATCTGTTTTTATTCGTGGTTATGTTGCTGTATATTATATATGTGTTTACAGGATTTAATATATTTTCACTTATTGTATAGCGAATTAATATTAGAACTTATATTTGTGAAAATGTTGCATAAAAATTCACAAAAACTGATTTTATATTAGCATTTTCTACAACAAAGTGCTAAAATATTAACAGTTTAAATCGTGAAATATTGCATTGCATTATCTTACTGAAATGAGGAGAATGACCTATGGAGAATGACTACAACGATAAAGTAAGCCGTGTACTAAGCTTGTATCAACGTTTTATGGAAGGAGAAGTAGTTGACAAAGAAGTTGAAGCTGCCAGATATGGTGTATCTGAGCGATCCATTCAGCGTGATATAAGTGCAATTAATAATTTCTTTGAACAGGAAGCTGGAAAGAGCGGAGTAATCAACACAATCGAATATGACAAGAAGAAAGGCGGACATTATCTCAATCAGATATACAAAACAAAGTTGACAAACAGCGAGATACTTGCCATATGCAAGATATTACTGGACAGCAGGGCGTTTACCAAGAAAGAGATGACAAGCATACTTGATCGGATGGTTGACTGTTGTGTACCAAAGGACAGTCAGGAACTTGTAGAAGACCTGATAAGTAATGAAGAATTCCATTATGTTGAGCTTACGCATAAGTCAGAATTTCTTGATAAAATGTGGGACATCGGGCAGGCAATACATGAGAGCCGTTATCTTGAGATGGATTACAAACGTACCAAGGATGGTGAGATTGTAAAAAGAAAAGTAAAACCAGTCGCAATAATGTTTTCAGAGTATTATTTTTACCTGACGGCATTCATTGATAATGAAGAGGTTAAAGCTGATTTTGATGTGATTAATGACGCATTTCCAACAATATATAGAATTGACAGGATTAGCAATTATAAGGTGCTTGACGAGCAATTCAAGATTCCTTATGGCAACCGTTTTAAAGAAGGTGAGTTCAGAAAGCGAGTCCAGTTCATGTATGGAGGCAAACTCCAGAAGGTCAAGTTCAAATATAAAGGGACAAGCGTGGAAGCAGTTCTTGACAGGCTGCCAACCGCAAAGATTCTGGAAGAAAAAGATGGCATATACACCATATCTGCTGAGGTGTTCGGCAAGGGTATCGATATGTGGCTGAGAAGTCAGGGAGATATGGTGGAAGTGATATAGAAAAATATGAAGAGAACGTAAGATTAAAAAGGAAAAGAGGAAGAATATGTTTAATTCTAGGTATAAAAAGGAAGCATTGAAAGAATGTGAAGAAGCAGGAAATAAATATAAAGGAGAATATGAAGACGCAATAAAAAAGAGTACGGAATTACATGAAGATAAAGAAAGTGGAGTTGAGATATTAAAAAAAGTTGATGAATACATACATTCACTATCAAATAGACCTAAAGAAATTGAAAAGATGGCGTCGGAAATTTTAGTCAGACGTAAAGCGTTTGAAAAAGAAATAGAAGATTTAAAAATTGAGGCAAAAAAGGCTGATAAAGCAGGTAAAAATATTGCTGGAGGTGGCGTACTGGCTGGGGCTGGTGTTGCGGCTTTTGGCCCAACAGCAGCAATGGGAGTAGCAACAACTTTTGGAACAGCATCAACAGGAACTGCAATAGCAACACTTTCAGGTGCAGCACAAACTAATGCTGCATTGGCATGGCTTGGAGGAGGTGCTGCGGCTGCTGGCGGTGGCGGAATGGCTGCAGGGGAAACTTTTTTGGCAATGGCAGGACCAGTTGGATGGGCTATAGGTGGTGCAGCACTTGTAGGTGGTGGATTGCTTATAAACAGTAAAAATAAAAAAGTTGCAGAAAAAGCTGAAGAAAAATGTATGGAGATAAAGAAAGAGACCAATAAATTAAAAGAAATAAAAGAGAAAATCAAAGCTGAAATTAGGGCAATTGTTTCTCTTAATGAAGGTGTTGATAGAGTATTGAAAGGGTTAAAGAGTAATAATAAGACAAATTATAATTTATTCACAATGCAGGAAAAAGAATCATTGAGACAACTCATGAATACAGCAGAAGCTTTATCTAAGCGAATAGGGGTTAAGATTGCATGATAGATGAAAAAAATATAAAAGACATAAATGTGACGTCATATGAATGGAATAATGCCAAATGTGACAAATATGATTATATGATAGCTGCTTTCTGTGGAGGAATTGCAGGTCTGGTAGATGTATTTTTTGTGGGAGATCCATTAAACAGTGTTCTTGGAAAAAATGTGGATAAGGCGGCAGATGGATTTGTAAAAAAAGCCGCTCAATTTTTTTGGAAAAATGATCAACGAACTACAGGTAAAAGTAAAAAAATGCCAGAATCACTGGAACAGTGTATTTCATATTTAGAGCAGGCATTTCCAGTAAATTATGATGCAAGATATGCAAAAGATTTGGATGTTGAAGAAGGCGTACTTAAAGGAATGAGACCGGGAAATCATCATTTATTATCTCTTGCACATAGTCCGGATCCTATAGGATTAATATTTTCTATTATAGATCAGTTTATGGGATATGCCTCATTTGTTGATAATGGCAAAATTATACATGTTATTCCTAAAAAAACTTCTAATGCAATACCATATTTGCAGGGAACCAATTTAATCTCGATGTTATTTTGTGGTTTTGTAAATTGGATAGGACATATTATATCAGATTTTGTTGGTTCATCAAATACGAGAAGTGCAGGGAAAACAGGAAGAGGAGCAGGAATTCCTATTCCGTTTTATGAGTTATTTCTTTTGTGTGACTTTGGAAACTTTGATGGTAAAACATTAGCAGAAACTATGGTTGAAGTGTTTGAAGAAGGATATGATGCACGATTTGGAATAACCATGGCAATACCTGTAGTTATGAATGAACTGATGATAAAAGTTATATGGATGATTCGTCAAAAGTTTATTCGTGGTAAAACATGGAAAGAAAGTATTCCTACCCAGAAACATGCAGATTTAAGAATTATGCTTATTGTAGGTGATGCAACATTATGTGTTATTGATGGAACGGAAGCAGCTATTCAGGGCATTTCCAAAGGAAATATTGTAAGTTTTATTTGCCATCTTAATCTTGTTGGATGGACAAGATTAATTCTGCTTGTGCTGAAGGAGTTACGCATTAGGCTGGGATCTGCAATGGGTGACATTATAAATAGATTCTTCAATGAAATGATGGAAGAAATACTGACACCTGCTGAAAAACAGAGAATAAGAGATTTCTATTCAAGGCTTAATGCTTACGATCAACAACTGGCTGTTTTATTTTCTGAATTTGTTGCACAGATAGAAAAAGAATATCGAGAGTTATATGCTGAAATAGATGCAACATTTGATGAACAAAAGTCAATTGAAGAGAGAGCAGACCATTCAGTAAAATTGGCACAGATATCAGGGGTATCAGATGACAGGATAGTAAAAAGTATAAGTGAATTAGATGATTTATTTGGCTAATTAGCTGATGATTTATTAATAAAAAACGGAGGTTTTGCAGTTATGAAAGAAATAAATGCAGCATTAGAGGAATTGAAGAATATTAATACCTCGTATGGAATTGATATTGATGGTATTAGCAGACTTCAGGTGGAAATGTCGGCAGCTAAGGTATGTACTCCTATTATTGGAAAGTTTAGTTCAGGAAAGAGTGCTCTTGTTAATACATTATTAGGTTATAGTAAAAGAATTTTAAGAGAAGATATTACGCCTGAAACAGCAATACCTGCGGAAATTGTATATACAGATTCCGAAGACTCTATAACTGTTATAAAAAATGATGGGACATATAAACAGCTAAATGTTGATGAATATAGAACATATGAAGCTGATGCAAATACAGTTAAGAGTGCAAGAATAGAACTTAGAAACAGTTTCCTTGAAAAAATTCCAGATGTAATGATTGTGGATATGCCAGGATTTGAATCTGGATTTGAAGTACATAATAAGGCAATAGATAATTATCTGCCACAAAGTTTAGCATATATTATTGCAATACCAGCGGATGATATGATTGTAAGAAGTAGTGTAGGTAATATCTTAAAGGAATTATGTCTGCATGACATGCCATTATGTGTAGTAATTACAAAGTATGATAAAAGAAATGATGATTTTGAAGTGACTTTCCAGAAAATGAAAGAAAGTCTTAAACGTTTTGTAGGAGATAGAGAAATTACTTACTGCAAGACAAGCAGTTTTACAGGAGAAGCAGAAGAACTTGAAGAATTTTTAATAAAGATTCAAGACGAATCTCAGGATATTCTAGCGTTAAAATATAAGAAGCAAGCTTTTTCATTGGTTGAAAACACACGTAATTATTTAATTACTACTTTGAAGGGAAGCAATCTGTCAGAATCAGAATTAGATGAAAAAGAAGAAAAATTACAAAGACAAAAGTCATCTTTAGAAGGAAAATTCTCAAAAGAAAAAGAAGATTTTGATGCTGAAGTTGAAGATTGTATTGAGGAAATAAAATCAGATGTTCAAAGTGCTTTAAAAGCAGAAGAATCAACTTTTGTAGCGATGATATTAAATAATCAGAAAATTAACGAACAACTTAATTCTGTAGTTAGAAATGCTGTCACAGTAAGCATTAAGAAAAGATTTATTCCAAGAGTAGAAAAATATCTCAAGAGAATAGAAAAAGTATTTAAAAGTGAATCAGTAGGTGATATTAATTTTTCATTTGTATTTGATACTTATAAAATAAGTAAAGGCATGACAAGTAGTATTGTAGCAGGTGTTGCTACTGCATTAGTAAGCGGATTAGGACTTCTTGGATTGCTGACAGGATTTTTGGTAAAAAAAATAAACGATAAAATAAATGATAAAAGAAGAGAGAAAGCTAAACAGGAAATATCAGAAAAATTAAATACTGAAGTATTTCCACAAGTTCTTAGAGAAGTTGGCGAAAATATAGAAATGGAAATTACTAATCAGGTTAAACTTGTTAACACTTCTATTGAGGAAGATTTCACTAATCAGAGAGAAACTTTGGAAAAGGCTATGGCTGATTTAAGACAACAGATGAAGGATGAGAAGACAAAAAAAGAAAATTTAGCTGTTGATATTAACGAAGATTTGGAAAGAATAGAGAGGATTGAGAATGATTTACGATGATGAAGTATACGATAAATTAATCTATAATTTTGAATTACTTTGTGAAATTATAAAACAAGATACTTCTGGGAATAATATGAAAGTTGATCTTTCAAGAATTGAAAAAATAATTAATGATAAAATACCAGAAACATTAAAAAAAAATGCACCAGAAGATTTTTATGAACTTTATATGGATTTTAAATCCGAATATGAAAAATTCAGAGATTTTATTTTGTATGATAAGTTGATAGGCAAGAATATTATTGCATTAGGAGGAGGATTCTCAAGTGGAAAATCAAGCTTTCTTAATGCTTTAATGGGCAAATCAGTTTTACCAGCAGATATTGATCCATCTACATCAGTTCCTACCTATATTGTTAAGGGAGAAAAACATGAAGTTGTAGGAATTAATGTGTTTGATTCTAAGGTTCAGATGCAGCCTAGGGATATAAAAAAGATTGCACATGGTTTTGGAGAGTTAGAGAATGATGATGATGAAAAAGTAACAGAATCTGTAAAATTAGGACATGTACTTGAAAGTATCTTTTTTTCAACACCATTACATCAGTATAATAATATTGCTTTTCTTGATACACCAGGTTATTCCAAACCAGATTCGGAAAAATATTCTGCAAAGACAGATGAACAGATATCAAGAGGACAGTTGAATTCAAGTAATTATATATTATGGTTTGTTCAGGCTGATGCTGGGACAATTACGGAAGAGGACATTAAATTTATAAAAACTCTTAGACAGGATATTCCTATGCTGATAGTTGTAAATAAGGCAGATAAGAAGAATCTTTCTGATCTTAAGGATATAATTACAAAGATAAAATCAACGCTAGATATAAAAGGTGTACATTATGTTAATGTTTTTGCTTTCACAAGCAAGATGGAACAGATTGAAGATGATGCTTTAAAAACATTCATTAAAGAGAATGCTGATTGTATTCGTGAACAGATTGAAAATTGGAATAGTCAGAAATATGCATCTAATTTTGCAAAGAATTTCAAGAAAATATTTGTAAGATGTAAAGAATTTTATGAGGATGAAATAGAAGATGAAAGCAGGAAATTAACACGCCTTAACACATCCATAACTAAATTAGTAGGTGAAAGCATCCAGGAAGAAATATTGGAACCATTACAATTATTGGTAAAAGATGCACAAAAAAATGTAAATGAACTCAAAGCCATCAAAGATAAACTTAAGACATTGCAAGATGAGTTCTTCTCAGAAATAAAGACGATAGCAGACAGAGTTAATATTGATATGCCGGAGCCATCTGAAATAGATCTTTTACAGGATAAAATTCAAAATCCATTGCAGCTGATTGAAGAATATAAAAAAGAAAAGGGCATTAAAACAGATAGTTCTATGATTGATATGCTACAGAATATGTTCGACGGTGTAGAACCTGTTATTAATAAGGCAGCAGGAGGAAGCGAGTACAGAGAAGAATTAATTAATATAATAAAGAATGCTTGTAGTGTTATACCAGAAGAAATACATATTAATGATGTTTATAAAAATTCTAAAGAATATGCGACATTGATATCTAAAGTACAGGGAGAATAATTTTTATGGATGATTTTAATAAAAAAATATATAGTAAATTTAAAAATTGTTGGGGGTATGATCGCCATAATACAAAAGAAATTGTTGGAACGTTATTTGCTGAAGGAAGTACATGTATAGATAATCACATTATTGATAGTGCCAAACTTGTAGAAGGATAAAGAATTTATGAAAACAATATCAGAGTTACAACAAGAAATACGAAGTATGCAGATAGAATTAAATAATATCAGTGAACATTTAACAGATATTGATAATGAATTGCTGAATTACAAAGATACAGAAAAAAGTGAATCTGTATATAAGAAAATATACGAAATTGCAGAAGCTATACCAGTTATAGAGCATCCAATAATTAATTATGATTATAGTGTAAAGAATAATTATTTTGCTATTTTGATTCTTATAGCTACATGTGAAAATAATATTAACAATAATCAGCTGTTATTCTTGCAGAGAATGATAATGGCTGACAGCCAGAGAACATCTATTGATCTTTATATGGCAGGTATAGGAAGTATTAGTCCTGAGGATGTTATTTTTAAGATTAAAGATGAGATAAAAAAAGATATGACTGACAGACTTATACTGGATATGTTAATAATTGCAAATATGAGTTCAGTCAAATCAAGAAAAACATATGAAATAATTGCTGATATAGCAGCTTTATTTGCAATAGATAAAGAGACTTTAACATGCTTATCACAAATTGCGACAGCAATATTAAAGCAGGATATTATGATTATTAAAAGAGAAATGAAAGCATCTTTAATAATTAGAGCTGATGAACGTTATGGGTATTATTTTTGTAAAATTTCAGGTTGGGATGAACTGTTAAGAGGTGCCAGAGAACAACAGAAAGCTAATAATATAGGTGGTGTTGTTAAAGAATTTTATAATGTTTTAGGACAATGTCTAAAGGCAACAGGAACATCAGGTATTATAGATGTAGCCTCAAAACTTAATGATAATAAGACAGAAACAAAAGAAAAGAATGATGACATTATATGGACAAATGATATAAGTGAAGAGCAAGAATATGGTGATGATTGGTATTCATTATAGATATTCCTTAAAAGGTAAGAGTTATGAAAAATCTATTAGATATACAGAAAGATGTAAGGATACTGGAAAAAAGTATACAAGATATAAAAAAGAGTGTAGAAACTATTAATTCTGATATTGAATCATTGAGAAATTCAACAGAGAGTGTCAGCATCGATTTCACAATGATTGAAGTACTGGCTAAGCAAATCAGGTTTAAGGAACATCCTTTAGAGGATCTGGAAGACGGACGTGCATGTCAGGTATATTTGGAAATGCTTCTTAATATTATAAGACTTGATCCAGATGATAATAATATAATTAATAGAATGACTTTTATTCAGTGGCTTCAGATACAATCCCATATAGATTGGTCATTAAAAGATTTATATAAGGATTGCTTCCAGACTGATAGAGAATTTTTATATGAAATGATACAGTTATTTTCTAAAAGATATCTAGAATCATTTGTTGTTGATGCACTTATTGTAGCTAATATTACAGGGAAACCTAATGAAGAAATATATAAGTATATAACCGATATTGTAGCTGTATTAGGTGTTACTACAGAAGAGTTAAATAAATTAGCTGTTATTTCGAAAGCTGCATTGAATCAAGGGCTATCAAACATGTCAAGAAAAGATATTGAAATAGTATTAGATAATGCAAGTGTATATAGTCATTATATAAATGACCAAATTATAAAAAAAGGAATTATGGAGTTAAGAGTTATTGCAGTTCAATTCCATGATGCGGATATAAGAAATTTTAAATGGAAAGCTAAGCAGCTGCAGAAAGTAAAAAAGGATGATGTTATAGCTTTATATCAAGGAAAGACTGATATAAATAGAGATTATAATATTATTGGGGGAAAACATAGTGCTGCTGATGATAAGGAATTAATAGCTCCTGTTGATGGAACATTATTTCAATTCAGGGATAACAATACTTTTTATGGAGTTATTGCATATAAAGGAGATAATAAAGATGCAATAAAAACATGGGTTAAGGCAAGGAGATAAAAATGAATCTTACAGATTTACAGGTTGAATTAAAATCAATTGAAGAATATATAGCAGTATTACAAACTGAGATAGAAAAAATGAAGCCTAAAACTGAGGAACAGAGAACAATTGATTTTAAACAGATTACAATATTGGCTGAAAATAGTACAGTAGTAAATGAAGATATAAAGAAAATGTCAGAACAAACAAAAAAACTCATGTTTTCAAGTTTGTCTTACATTATTTTAAAAGAAGAAAATGATCTTCTTTATGATAGGATTTTATATCTTACCAGACTAGCTAAAGGCAGTGAATTTAATACTTCTGCCGAAGATATTTATAAATACGGTTTGGAATTCGAGATGAAAGATATTAATAATCTTATTCAAGATATAAAGGAGTATAGGTATACTTATATAATTGAAGCACTTATTATAGTTAATATTTCAGAAAATGCATCTACTGATATGCTTTCAATAATAGCAGATATTGCAAGTATGATGGATTTATCAAAAGAAGAATTACGTGTTTTGGGGATGGTAGCAAAGAGTGTGCTTATAGGAAATATAGACTATATTTTGAATATGCCCGTACCAAATAAAAATATATGGAGTGGTAAATTATCTAATTATATATCTGATGAGTGGATAAAAAATAATAGATGGTTGTGTGGACAACTTTGTATTGAAAAGTATATTAAGTCAGAAATATTGAATCCTTTTTTATATTTACACACAAGTAATATAGAAAATTATGTAAATGAAAAACCATGCGCATTAATAGAAAGAGTACAGGATTGCAGTATTGTAAAAGAAGGTGATGTGATTTGTACATATAAGGAGCGGGTACGTAAACATCAGGATAAAATGACTAGTGTATATAAACCATTTATAAGTAGTGAAGAAAGATTCGCAATGAATCAGGATATAGATGAATCAAATTATAATATAACAGAAAAAACAATAGAGGCGCCATGTAATGGAGTTGTATTTTTTATTAATGATACTAAGCACGGTGAGTCAAAGAAAAATGATGATAAATATATATTAATATATGTGGTTTCATATTTTGACATTTATGAGAAGTTTTGTGAATGGTATAAGAAATATGTAAAAGGTATAATATAGAATAATAAGTGTTCTAAAATCGGATTTGTTAGGAAGAGAGGTACACCAATGAATATTTTTAAAAAGGATGATTACAAGGAGTTTGAAAATTTTACTAATAAAGTAGAAACAGTAAAGTTAGATATTAATGATTATGCTAAAGAGAGTGATATTGCTGGAATTGAAAAATTTTTGTCTAATTTTAAGCTCAAAACAGAGGATTTTTCTCGTGAGAATAGAAAACTTAATATCGGAGTTGTTGGACAGGTAAAAGCTGGAAAATCATCATTTTTAAATACACTTCTTTTTGACGGAAAAGAAATTCTTCCTAAAGCATCAACACCTAAAACTGCAACACTTACTAAAATGGAATATTCAGAAGAGAATGTTATTGAGATAGAATATTATTCCAACGAAGAGTGGGAAGTTTTGGAGGACAATGCTCGTGTGGATTTGGATGATGAAATATATACATCAGCAAGAGAAATTGTTGAACTCGTAAAGAAAAATGGATTTGATCCACATCCTTATTTTGAAAAGGGAATTGACAGAATAAAATTTGATACATATGAAGATTTAATCGAAAGACTCAATGATTATGTTGGTGAAGATGGAAAATATACACCAATTATTAAAGCAGTAACATTATATCTTAATAAAGAGGATTTTAAAGGTTTATCTATTGTGGATACTCCAGGACTTAATGATCCAATTCCATCAAGAACAATTCGAACTAAAGAGTTTATGGAATTATGTGATGTAGTATTCTTTTTAAGTCAGGCTGGAAGTTTCTTAGATAAGAGTGATTGGAATTTATTATCAAGTCAGCTTCCACAGAAGGGTGTTAAAAAACTTGTTTTAATAGCAAGCAAATATGATAGTGGAATAAGAGATGTATTAAGAGTACAAGATGACGATGATATTTTTGGAGATGATGATAACACAGCAGATAATATTCCAAAGGCATGTAAGATAATAAAAAAGAAGCTTAGAAAGCGAGCAAAGAGTAAGGTAGATGAATTTGTAAAAGATCTTGAAGCAAGGGAGAGCTCTAATGAACTGATAGAAGTTATAAAACAGTGTGCAGATCCAATAATGGTTTCATCTCTTGTGTATAATATGACCAATAAAAGTCAGGATGAGTACACATCAGAAGAAAAAAATATTTATTCTGCATTGAAGCAGTTCTCAGATGATATGGAGAAAGATCTTAATTTACTTGGAAATTTTGATGAGGTTAAAAAACTGTTTGAAGAGGTTGTTAGGGAAAAAGAAGAAATTCTTGAAGCAAAGGCAAAGAGCTTTATACCTAATGCATTAGAAGAATTAAAAGATATTTTATCAGGATATTTGAATAAGACTAAAAGTAGAATCCAGATTCTTGAGAATAATGATAAAAATCAGTTAGATGAACAAAGGAAGTTAGTTGAGAATCAGATTGGTACAATTAAGGCTGAAATAGCTACAGTATTTGGAAATCTTAAGTGTAATATTGAAACAGAAAAATTAGCAAGCATTAGAGAATTAAGGGATATAAGTAAAGATTATTTAAATGTCAAAGAAAGAACAGGAAGCGTTACAAAGACTGGATCATATACAACAGGACATCTTTTCTGGAAAAGGGTTCATACATATCAATATGAAGATCATTATTCATATTGTATTGCAGTAGATGCAATAGAGAATTTGCAGAAATATTCGCTTGAAGCTTCTAATGAGGTTGAAGAAAGATTTATAGAGGCAATACAGATTAAAGAGTTAAAGAGAAAGTTAATAAATGTTGTAGTAAATAATTTTGATTTGGGAAGTGAAAAGTTTGACTCGCAATTATTCAGAATAATGTTAGAGAATACGGTTAATGGGATAGATATGCCTGTTTTCAATGTTAATATCACAAATGAAATGAGCTCTATAGCTGGAAAATTTAATGGCGAACTTACTTCTGCAGATCAAAAAACAGAGTTGTCTATAGCATTATCAAAAGCAATATCAGGAATATATGATGTAATCTGTAAGAAACTTGAAAACTCTGCAAAGAATTTAAAAGATGATTTATCAGAAATTGAGAAAAAGGTTGATGATTCTCTTTTAACAAATATTTCAAAGGAATTTGAGGAATTAAAAGCAGAATGTGATAACAAGGATAAAGAAATTACAGCATTTAAAGAGTATGCGTCAATTCTTGAGGATGAAATAAAGAATTTATAATGTAATATGGGAGAAATAATATGGCAAATGAATTAGAAATTACACAAGCAGAGATGAATAATGAATTAGATGAGTCTATAAATAATGCCACTGCTATTATTACCAAAAATTATTTGGATAAGCTCGAAACATTGGATATTATAGCTCCATCAGCAGAAGACATTGATATTGATATTGTAGAATGTGGAAAGTTTTATAAATTATCAAAGTTAGTTGTAAATAAAGAAGAAAATTTTTTGAATAAGCTTACAACAATTGTTAATGTTGCATCTTCTATTGACTGCAGCATAACAACAGTAATTAAAAGTGATGGCATGAAAATAGACTACTATTTTGGAATTTTATCTAAAAATGCAAGGGATTATAAAGAAATAAGTGTTAAAAGGCGTAAAGCAAATGCAACAGCTTTTAAGGGGGCTCTGGATGGTAATCTAGTTGGCTCAGATCTTACAGAATTGTCAAATGATGAGGTGCAGTTATTCAAAGACAGAATATTTAAAGGTGAGAATAAGTGCTACTCATCTGTATCTGGAATAGTTGGCTTAAGAGATGAAGAAGATAAAAGTATAGAAGGTTATGTGCAGGGAATAGAGAACTTAGTGGATTCTCTTAAAGGGCAGAAATATACAATAGTTATGATTGCAGATCCATTATCTTCCTCTGAGATTCAGACTATAAAACAGGGATATGAATTAATGCATACTGAATTATCCAGATTTGCGAGAAGTTCAGTTACAATAAATGAAAATGATACTCTGTCCTTATCAAAAGCTCGTACACAGGGAATATCAGAAGGCATTTCAAAAGGCATATCATTAACTCAGAGCAAAACAAAATCCAAAGGAAAAAGCTTTGGAGGAAGTATAAGTGCCGGAGTGAGTTTTATTGCATCAGCTAATGTAGGATTTAATTTTGGTAGAAACAGCAGTGTTGCAGATACGATAGGAAGAAATACATCAACAACAGAATCAAGTCAAAGAAATAAATCAGTAACAGATACTTCATCATCATCTAAGACGGAGGGTAGAAGCTTACAATTAAATTATGAAAATCGTTCTGTGAAAATGTTACTTGATAAAATTGATAAACATTTAGAACGTCTTGATGAATGTGAAAGTTTTGGCGCATTTGATTGTGCTACATATGTTATTGCAGAAAATCGTGAAATAGCGTTGAATGTTGCTAGTAATTATAATGCGCTTATGCGTGGAAAAGATTCAAATGTGCAGTCTTCTCATATAAATTTGTGGTATAAACCAGAGGACACACAGATTCTTGCAAAATATATGGGCTCTTTAGTTCATCCTAGATTTATACAAAATAAAGAGGCAAAAATAATAGTCACTCCAGCTTCTATTGTAAGTGGTAATGAACTTGCTATTCAGATTGGACTTCCTAAGAAATCAGTAGCAGGAATAACAGTGATTCCAATGGCTCCGTTTGGTAGAAATGTATTGGATAATAAAAACGATACATTAGTTCTCGGTAAACTTTATCATATGGGACATAATGAGGAGTGTGGAGGAAAGAAACAAGAGGTATGTATAGATATTGAGAGTCTTTCTATGCATACATTTATTACAGGTTCAACAGGAAAAGGAAAGTCTACAGCAATTTATTCTATTCTTGATAAGCTCTTAACTCATAATGTAAAAGGCAAAGATGAAAAAATAAAATTTATGGTAATAGAACCAGCAAAGGGAGAATATAAGAATAGATTTGGCAATTATGATAATGTTCATGTTTATGGAACCAATTATAAAAAAATGCCATTATTAAAGATAAATCCTTTTAGTTTCCCTGATGATATTCATGTTTTAGAGCATATTGATAGATTAATAGAAATTTTTAATGTGTGTTGGCCAATGTATGCAGCTATGCCAGCCGTACTTAAAGATTCAATAGAAAGAGCATATTTTGTTTCAGGATGGAATCTTGAAACATCGGAATGTAGATATCAAGATACTAAAGGTAATCCTTTATATCCATCTTTTATAGATGTATTACATCAAATTAATAAGGTTATGGATGATTCAGCATATTCAGCAGATAGTAAAGGTGATTATAAAGGTGCACTTTGTACACGATTAAAATCATTAACAAATGGCTTATATAGCCAGATTTTTACTAATGATGAGTTGAGCGGTAAAGAGTTATTTGATGAAAATGTAATAATTGATCTTAGCAGAACTGGTTCAAGTGAAACAAAATCTCTTATTATGGGATTGCTGGTGATGAAATTACAGGAATATCGAATGGCTAACGCTGGTAATGGTAATGCACCGCTTAAACATGTTACAGTATTAGAGGAAGCTCATAATATTTTGAAACGCACATCTACAGAACAATCAAGTGAAAGTTCAAATATGTTAGGAAAATCCGTGGAAATGCTTGCTAATTCTATAGCAGAAATGCGTACATATGGTGAAGGCTTTATTATTGCTGATCAGGCACCGGGACTTATGGATATGTCAGTTATTAGAAATACTAATACAAAAATTATTTTAGGTTTACCTGACTTGCAGGATAGGCAATTAGTTGGTAGAGCCGCAGGTCTCAATGATGACCAAATTATTGAATTATCAAGATTAAAAACATTTGTAGCGGCAGTATATCAAAATAATTGGTTGGAGCCAGTTCTTTGTAATATTGATACTAATTTTAAAGATACATTACCTTATTCATATGTAAATGATAAAACAAAAAACAATGCAATTTATAATTATATTGATTTTATCTTAGATACTAGAAGTCAACAAGAAAAAATGGATAGAAAATATATAGATACATTAAAGGATGGTATCTATAAAATAAATATTTCATCAGAATCAAAGATTGCATTTATCAAGTTGATTGAAGAAAAAAATGATGATATTAGGCTAAAATATATGGGACAGATTCTGTGGGATATATTCAATACCGAAAGTGCTCTGAGGTTGGTAGAAGAGAAAACAGATAATATTGAAAATTGGTATCAGTTAATAAAAGAGGTGCTTGAACCACGATTAATTGATTTTACAGAAGAACAGCAGAAAGAGATAGTAACGTTAATACTTCTACAGAAATTAGAAAGAGATGGAAGTCAAGAGTCAAAAGAATTACTTGATAGATTTGTGTGGAATATGTAGGAGGTGATCATAATGGAATTTTCTAAATCAATAGGAGAAATAAAAGAAGTTGCAGAAAACAGAAGAGAAGATAAAATTGAATGTAGTAAAGAAACATTAGATAAAATAAAAAGCATACTTAACATTGAAAAAAAAGACATGGGACAAGGAGAGACTCCAGATAATAAAAATACAAATGAATTAAAGAACAATTTTAAAAATCTTATTGATAAGTATTTTACAGATAAAGAAGTAAATCAAGGAAATGCAGAATTGAATGATTCATCTGATTTGAATGAAACACAAGATACAAGTGAATATGCAGAAAACGAAACAACCGGTAAAAGTGAATTGGCAAGAACCCCAGAGAATCACGGACATTGGACAGGTGAGAGAGGTAATTCTAAATGGATACCAGATGAAGATTATGTTCCACCAGAAAAAAGTAGTAATCCAGATAAACCATATAGTAATCCTGACCATTTGACATGGGGGGAAATATTGAAAAAGTATGGAATAGATGGAATAAGATTTAAAGATGGATTTCCAGATTTTAGTGAAGTTTCTAAGGGAAATGTTCAAATTGAAGGATTTGAGACAGGTGGAAATACAGAGAAAAACCGTAATTTCAAAAAAGCTGATATAGAATTAGCTAAACAACGAGGATGTAGTCCAGAAGAAGTGAAAAAATGGAGAGAAGAAAATAACTATACATGGCATGAATGTGAAGATAAAAAGACTATGCAAAAGGTTCCTAATGAAATCCATGCTAATGTTCCACATGATGGAGGCCGTTCTCAAAGAGATTAAATATTTTTGTTAAGGAGAAAGATATATGAATAATAAAGTGTTTGGCGAGGTAAAGTTTAATACAGGGTGGGAGACCACTACAAGTATTACATATAATAAAAAAGAATATAGTATAGTTGTTTCTGCTGATGCATATTTTGAAAAAGAAGGAATAACTAAAGAACAAGAAATATCCTATGCAGATTTTAAATTACATAAAAGTGAAATATTGGGGGAAATTGAAGAAAAAATAAATGATAATAAGTATATTCCAGCATTATTGCTTATTAAACGAGATGGTTCCTATGGGCTTATATTTGATGATAAACAAGATGTTGAAGGTGGTGTAGTTGTTACAATTAAACCTAAGATGGAAATGGTATCAGTTAATCAATATTTATAATATAATTGATGAGTTTATTATTAAATAGAAGTTTTATTTTTACTCTGCCACATCCTGTCACTCTTCAGCGGTACACTTTAGACATCAAATAAAGTGAACAGCCAAAGGAGGATATGACTATGGGATTTATGGACAAGTTAAAGGAAACAGCAGGAAAGGCTGCAGAGAAAGCTGGTGCGATGAAGGATTCAGCAATGGATACTTATGGCAAGATGAAAGAAGCTAATGAGCAGAAGAAAGCTGAGAAGCAGGCTTATACAGCGGCTATGGAGCAGGAAGTGAATGAATACTCAGCGAAGCTGATTGAGAGTATTACTGCAGAGTATGCTGAAGGAGGTGCGAAGTTCTGGGGCGAAGGCAACAGGGCTGCGATTGACAAGTTTACTAAGGATTATTATGAAATGCTTGTGCTTCCTGGCAGCAGACCTAACATTTCATGCCTTACAATGTCACCATACATTGATGAAAAAGCGATGAAGAAGTTTGCTGATAAGGGCGGTGTCGATTTGCAGGGCGCAGTTCCACACATTTTTATTAAAGATGGCAATGACGTTAGTATGGTTATCACTGAGAATTTCATCGCATTTAAATTCAGATATGAAAAGGACAGCAGTTTCTGGGTTAAGGGCAAGATTCCGACAGCCAGTATCAATACATTTGTAATGGAGATTAATGATTCTGCTGCAAATGTGATGGTTAACGGAGTTAAGCTGACTACAATCAGCATTAAAGGCTCTTACAGACAGGATTTTATGTCACTTAATTATTATTTTGAGTGCCTTGGAAAGCAGGATTTCACGATTGACAGGCAGGAGGTCAACGACCAGATAAGAGCCAAGATTGGTGATAAGATATATGCGCAGGTTAAGAAGTACTTTATTGACGATGATGAGCAGCTTCTTTTCTATGCAGGAGGCGTAGACTCGCTTACAGCGGTGGATTATGTTGCGTGTACTGATAATCAGCTGATATTTGTGAACAGGGAAATGCTTGGAGCAACGGCTAATGTCAAGCAGTTTTATTTTGAAGATGTGACAAGCATGTCAACGATTCAGAATTCTACATCAAGTGATTTTCTGACGGCAGTTATTGATACTGCACTTACAGCTGCATTTAAGCTATGCGATTTGGAGGTTTCAGTTGCTGGCTCGAAAGAAGTTATCAATACCCTGTATCTTGCCGAGGCAACACGAATTATTGCAATCTATCATGAGATGAGAAAAAATGCTAAGAAAGCCGCAACACAGCCTAATCAGGTTCAGGCAGCTCCGGCGCAGCCTGACGCATTGGAGCAGTTGCAGAAGCTTGCACAGTTAAAGGATGCAGGAATTATTTCGGAAGAGGAATTCGCTGCGAAGAAGGCAGATTTGTTAAGTAAAATCTGATGTGGATAATAACTGAATATTAATAATAAACTCCCCATAAGCGTTGACTGCTTATGGGGAGTTGTTGTTTAAATATTTTTTTAATAAAGCAACTGCATTTTTTCTATCTCATCTTTCATTTCTTTAACAAATTCATCAGGAGCAATTACTTTAACCCACGAACCCTGACTTAACAGGAAAATTTTGATTCCGTTGCCGTAGACTTCCGCCTCGATGAGATATTTGTTGTCGTAGCGGTCAATTACTTTAGCGGTTGGCAGACGGTCAAGAATTGCCTGAAGTGATGGTCCGGTGAATTCAAATCTGATTTTTCTGAGTGGTCCCGGCCACATGAACTGGCTTCGTTTGCGGAGCAGTCCTTCATCAAATTCAACATTTTTAGGAAGCTCAAGCTTTTCCCTGTGAACGGTCATATCACAGATTCTGTCTATTCTGAAATATGTAGGCGTATCAGATAATGTGTCTTCACATTTGTATGCAATCAGATAGAAGTAGTATTCACTAAACATTATTGATACTGGTATGATTCTGTGCTTGACCCTGTCACGGTTCATTTTGTAATAGCTGATTGTGATTGCACGTTGTTCCTGAATGTAGTTGGAGAGTTTCCAGACATTATCAATCACGCTGTCGCAGTCTGAGCCGACTTCTTCATAGTTAAACATTTCTTTGGCAATAAGCTGTTCAAGACGTTTTTTGTCTGAATAGCTTGTGTGTGTTTTCAGTTTTCCGATTATTGTAAGCAGTTCTTCATGGCTGAACGCCCGGCTTCCGATAAGCACTTTAGCTATGGCAAAAAGCTCTTTGTTAGAAAACAGATTATCCATCTCTAATGTGTAGCAATGGTCTGAAGCAGAGTATTTTAACTCGGCATTGTCAAGGATATCGCGATAGTCGGCAAGAAATGCTTTCAAATCGTTAATATCTCTTGTTATGCTTCTTGTTGACACATTACTTTCGTCGGCGAGTGCGGCTACCGAGAGAGACTCACCCTTTAAAGCTCGAAACAGTAGTTTAAGGACTCTGTCAGCTTTGTAATTCTTATACTCATTATCCATATTCGATGCCTCCTGATATTGATTATACTATATTTTATAGACAATATGTTATATCAGATTAGCGACAAAGCCTGTCACAGTAAATTTATTCATAAATATTTTGCTGTGACACAGCATGTCAGTCTGGATTAATACAATGATTATATAAAAATTAAGGAGGAATGATGGATACGGAGCGAAAAATGCGTTATATCAATGAACGTAAAAGGCAGCAGCGCAAGGAACATAAGTTAAGAAAATTTACCACCTTATTTCTTATATACTGGGTTGGGTTTAGCCTGACTATTATGATCTTTTTTAAATACAAGATTAATGAATTGTATGAGCTTAACAGGAAGACACAATTACAGATTGAGCTGCTTAAAGAGCAACTTAATAATTACAATGAGAAGGACATCAGGAAAAGCAACGGTGGAAAGTATAATACCTGGACTGATGAGGTGTGTGATAATAAATAGAATATGCGGATTTATTAGATGGCGTGGGCAAAGGTCTGCGTCATTTTTTATTACAAAAATTTAGAGACTGACATATCGTGTCCAACCTAAATGTTACCATATATGTGTAATCAAAAGAACTTAAACATACATATATGAAGGAGGACAAAGCTATGTTTTGTAAAAAATGTGGAAAGGAACTGGAAGATAATGTCCGTTTCTGTAATTATTGCGGGGCGGAAGTAGAGAGCAAGGTTGTTGATTTTAATGAGGCGGTTGGCAATAATAAACCAGATAACAGTTATGCCAATGCAGGTGGACAGAAATATAATTATGAATACGTTATGCCACAGCAACCGGTTCAGGCATCAGCCGGACAGCCTGTAGAAGAAGATGTATCAATTAATATTGCAGGACATAAGATTAAGGGCAGACTTATAATGAAGATTGCTGCGATAGTGGCTGCAGCATGCTTCTTTTTTCCTATGTTTACAGTGTCATGTGCAGGGGTTAATGTTGGAAGTGTAAGTATGGCTGATTTAACATTTGAAACGGAAGATACAACCCAGGACAGCTATTATGATTATTATGACTCAGATGAAGAAGAAAATGGCACTGTAGGAATGATTGTATTCCTGCTTGCACCTATTTCAGCATTTTGCATATGCATGGTAAAGAATGAAGGAAAAGGCTGGGGAAAGGAGGCAGTTGCTGCATTTGGCTCATCTGCACTTGCGTTGATAAGTCTGTATTTTGTTATTACTAATACAATGAACGACGAATATGGTGGCTATGTTCAGACAAAACCGATGTTTTCATATTATTTGTACATAATTGCTTGCGTTATAGGTGCGGTTGTGGGAATCATGATTATTAAGGAATATCAGAAAAAGATTACTGCAAATGCTGGAACTGTACAGCATGTGGAGAAGCCTAATGTATGGGTAAAGACCGCATTATATACAGTTGGAGAAACATTTGCAATATATGTATTGTTCTTCCTGCTTAGTGCGACTTTTTAAAATGTGATATTATCCCTATGGAATTTTCAATCACATAGTAATATAATATGTAAGCCACCAGTCCTGGGAGGGGTGCTGCGAAAGCGGTACTATCGGAGTCTAGGTCCAATCACTTTATTTTTCCCGTAGAACTCGCGATAGCTGGTGGCTTTTTTATTATGATGGAGTACAGATTTAACATGGAATTACTTGATATCGTTGATGAGAATGGAAAGCCGACAGGTGAGACTGTTGAGCGAAAGATTGCACATAGTGAGGGAATCAGGCATAGAACGGCGCATGTGTGGATTGTAAGAAAGTCTGATGAGGGAGCAGAGGTACTGTTGCAGAAAAGGGCTATGAATAAGGACTCATTTCCAGGAAGATATGATACTTCTTCGGCGGGACATATTCAGGCCGGTGACGAACCGGAGGAATCTGCTATAAGAGAACTGCATGAGGAACTTGGAATTAAGGCTTCTGTTGATGATTTACAGTTTGTTGATACATTTGTAATCCAATATGAAAAAGAATTTTATGGCAAGATGTTTAAGGACAGTGAGATTGCATTTGTCTATGTATACACGAAGCCAGTCAATATAGATGAACTTACATTGCAGAAGGAAGAGCTGGACGGCGTTGAGTGGTTCAACCTAGAATATGTCTATGAAGAGTGCAGAAAGCATAACCAGAAATTTTGTGCACCGGTTGGCGGCTTGGAGATTGTAAGAAGGTTTGTAAGAGGTACCGGATTATGATTTCAAGAAATATATACAAGCTGGCGGCTGTGTTAATGGCACTGGTGACAGCATTTACAGTGACAGGATTGTCGGGGTGTAAGAGCAGAACCGTATCTAGTGAAGTGGCAGCAGAGTATGACACACCAGATGATTATAATGATGAAAGAGTGGGTGTAACATATGGAAATGTTGATGAGATAAGCTATTATTCACCTACAACCGGAAGTGAGCGCAAGGCTTGTGTATATCTTCCGAGAGATTATGATGAGTCACAGCGTTATCCGGTTGTGTATCTTTTGCATGGAATGAGCGGAAGTTATTCTGAATATAACAGAATTGGGGCTTTGTATGTTGCACAGAATGCAGTTGATGATTATAACAGGAATCCTGTGATTATGGTGAGCTTTACTGTATTCACAGATGCTGATGGTGGTCAGGAGTCAGACTATGATTTCTCTGAACTTACAGCAAAATATGATGCGTGTGAGTATGATGTTATTAATGCATTGATTCCATATATTAACGAGCATTATTCTACCAGAACGGGAAGAGAGAATACTGCAATAGCAGGATATTCACTTGGCGGAAGAGAATCGCTTTTCCTGTGTTTTGCACATCCTGATGTGTTTGGATATGTAGGTGCATTTGCCCCGGTAGGAGGAGTGGTTGATACAGGAAGTGGAGAAAGAGTTTATGGAAACAGAGGATTTCTTCTGCCTGAACTTGTTAAGGATGGAGGGCAGCAGCCTTTGGTTACTCTTATTGTAACGGGCGACAGTGATCCTTACTGCAAGGAATCTGCTATTAACTATTCAGATTATATGTCAAGTCATGGAATTAACCACATTTTCTATATAAGACCGGGAGCGCATGAGGTCAGTGTATGGAATAATGGATTGTATAATTTTATCAGAAGAATATTCTGATGCTTGAAGTTATGATTCATATGTGAGATAATGTCCCGGGTTAGTCGGGTTAGACATGCTGGCTTCCACACATAAAGACAGATTATGGAGGATTGTTTTATGTCAGATATACATAGCATAGATGTTGAAGATGATCAGTTTGCATATCGTTATGATACACAGCTTCTTATTGACAGAAGAGATGAAGATTTAGATGAGGATGTTATTGCTGATTATATTACAGAACATTTTGAAGGAAACTGCCTGATTGCAGCAGGCGATGAGGATCTTATCAAGATTCATTTCCATACTAATGAGCCTTGGAAGGTACTTGAGTATTGCAGTACTATCGGGGAGATATACGATATTGTTGTTGAGGATATGATTCGTCAGTCAGCTGGACTTCACGGCTGATAAACTGCCGGTTTTGATATTATAAGTGGATTTTATTATGAAATACCCATAAGATAGCATGTAAATGTTGTTTTATGGGTATTTTTGAGTTGCTTTTATTAATTTAGATGATTTTTTAAGAAATGTGCCTATAAGACATGCAAAAAAATAAAATTTATAGGAACGACAGGCCGTCGAACCAGACGACAGGCGGTCGAGCCAGCCGACCCCAGACATTCAATACATTTGTGAAAATTCTGTTAAATAATTGACACAGATATGCCGATGAATTAAAATGTATATAAGAAGATTTAATATACTAATGATATGGATAATTTTGAATACATTTGAATGATAATGATTAAATAGATGCGGCTATTTATTATAATTGCTAAAGACGGGAGGAAGTTGCCATGAAACACAATTATAAGAGAATTACTGCATTAGCTGGTATGACAGCGTTGCTTGTTTCAATGCCGGTATCAGTATATGCAGGACAGATAAGGAACACATATACTGCTAATCTATCAAATGTTTTGGGGAGTGTTGATGTATCTGCTTTGAAGGGAAATCCAGTTGTTAAGGGAAGTAATATTGTGGTTGATTCTGATACAGATGACTGGGACAATATTACAGCAAGAACTGCAGATGCTGCTGGTGTTAAGCTGTGGAAAGCAGCGGTATCATCAGATTATTCAAAGCTTTATTTTATGTATGAAGGAACTGTTCAGACTGAATGGGACTACAGCTATATGGGAAGTAATCCTGTGAGTATTACTTATGCTGACGGAACAACGGGAATATCAGATAAGATTCAGTTTACTGGATGGAAAGACAGTGCACAGGCAAAGAATTCATGGTATGGGGATATAGAGAATTCGGAGACTGTAACTGTTAATAATGCACATGGTAATACAGCCGGACCTTATGTGGTTGAGACAGCTATTCCTTTTGATTTTTTTGCTGATTCGGATTTTAAGATTACATTTGCAGGAACAACTGTAGATATTAAGGATATTGAAGTATTAGACGGACAGAAGGTTGAAAAAGATGATACAGAAGCTGTGTATAATGGAATTGTTATAGATGGTGAGTTTGCTGACTGGGATGCTGTTAAGAAGTATGATGCACATAATGAATGTATATCTAAGACAGCTATGATGTTTGACGGTGATTATGTATATGTGTATGTGAAGGATGGAACTGGCGGTGATGCTTCAGGAGCCGGAACTCATAGTAATGGCAGGTATTCGATAACTACTGATCTGGGTTACGAACTTGTTTTTCAGCTTGACAGCAAAGGATATGTTAATGGTGTAGACGGCGTTGACTGCAGGCATGTTGGTAATCAGTGGGAGATAGCAGTTCCTAAGAGTGCCCTGCCAGCTTATAACAAGACAATATCATTTGGATTATACAGGTCCGAGCCTTTTATATCAGGAACTGCCAATATTAAAGATGATGGATCTTCGGATGATAAGATAATATACGATATCAGGTATGACGGATTGTATGGTGACTGGGAATATTATCCACACACAACGATTCAGTATTCTACAGCCGGAACACATCATAATATGGTGGATTCTGCGGGAGCATTATTCAGTAATGGAAGTACTGTTCTTGGACATGTGTATACAGTTATGCCGGAGCATCTGAATGAAGCTGGAGGAGAGTTTACACAGGCAGTGACATTTAAGTTTAATGACAGCTATAATCAGGTACTATATCCAAGATTTGTAACAGTTGATGAACAGGGAAATATTAACTGGAACCCTAAATGTGACGGACTTAGTGATGGTACATATGAATTCTATATGTTTGACACAAGTGCATGGGGAACATCTAAGAATATTAATGAACTTAATGATGCAGATATATGTTATGGAAAGATGATAGTTACAGTTGGAAGCAATAGGGATGAATGTGAGTTTTATTTTGATCTTGACAAGGTTGCTCAGAAACTTGGCTGTGATGTAAGTGATTTCAAGCAGATTAGTGCACAGTTTGGAAGACTGGGACAGGAATGGATTAATACAGCAGGTGCTTCATCTGGTGCATGGCTTGGACTTTTCATATGTATAGCTGGAACATGTGGAGTAGTTGTATATAAGAAAAAGAAAGGCAGCATACAGGTATAAGCAGAATGAATCCTATTATAGTAATTGCAATTATAATAATATGGCTTTATATACTTTCTGTAACAAAGAGAGCAAAGCTTCATGCATGGAGCTTCATGTGGGGAAGTCTTGGACTGTTTGTAATTATGATGATGACGGTACAGCCATTGCTTACAATGCCTCTTGCAAGATGTGTTGCAGCAATGGCAGGTATTGTGGGGGATATAACAGGTGCATTTACAGCATACTTTAAATACGGAATTATATTTATACATACGGGTGCATCGTCAATGACACTGCTTATTGATTTTGAGTGTTCGGGAATCATTGAAATCATGGCATTTCTGTCATTACTAATATTCTTTAATGTGTATAACTGGAGTGAGAAGCTGATGATAGGAATTGGTGGCTTCTGTTACATTATGTTATGTAATGTTTTAAGAATAGTAATGATATGTCTTGCGGTACATTTTTTAGGCATGAATGCATATTATGTATTTCATACATTTATAGGAAGAATATTCTTCTATGTACTCAGTGTGTATCTGTATTTTTATGTATTTACGAAACCACAGATTGTTAAGATGAAAGTAGGAAACTTCTCATATGGTAAAAATAATTCTTAATTCATTTCTTTTCTGGGGCGGATGGATAATTATTCCTTTCATTATGGAAATTGTTCCTGCGTTAGGAAGTGTTTTTCTTCTTATAAGAAGGAATCTGAGAAATAAAATCCATAAAAAGGAACTTGAGGTTTATCCAGAGATTACGCTTATAATACCGGTATATAATTCGGCAGATACACTATATGGATGTATCAGATCTATTAATGACAGTACTTATCCGAATGACAGGATAAGAATTTTTCTGGTTAATAATAAAGGAAAAGATAACAGTTTTGATATATATGCACAGTGTCAGCAGGAATTTCCAGAACTTCTGATGCAGTGGATGAATTCTGAACAGGGAAAGTCAAGAGCACTTAATCTGGCACTTTATAACAGTGATGGAAAGTACATTATCAATCTGGATAGTGATGGAATGCTTGAGAAGAATGCACTTGTAAATATGATTACAAGATTTGAGAATGATACGGCTATTAACTGTATGACAGGATCTATTCTTACAGTGCCTGAACAGATTAAGAAATATAAAGCGGGACCGTCAAGACTGCTCCGTGAACTTGAGTTTATGGAATATGCGCAGGCTTTTCTTGCGGGAAGAAGTTATGCGTCAGAGCTTAATTCCGTGTATACATTGTCAGGTGCATTTTCAGCGTTTAGAAAATCAGCAGTTCTGAAATCATGGATGTATAACACAGATACTATCTGTGAGGATACACATATTACATTTCAGATGAGATATTTACAGAATGAGCGTGTCGAAGTATGTGAAGATGCATTGTTTTTTGTTGATCCAATAGAGAATGTCAACAAATTATATACACAGAGACAGAGATGGCAGAGAGGAAGTCTGGAAGTTTCCAAGATGTTCATGGACAAGACATTCAAGGTAAAGAATCTCTTTACTAATATAAGTGTCAAAACTCTTTTGTATGACCATACATTTGCATTTCCGAGACTTATATGGTATCTGGCACTTATATGCCTGATTGTTGCGGGTTATTCTGGGAAAACGGTTATTCTATCTACAGCAATAATATTTGGTTTATATACGCTTATCGGATATCTGTATTTTATTGTTGTAGCATATTTCCTAAGAATTAATAAGGATATAAGAAGATATTACATGAGGCACTGGTGGTGCATACTGTTTCTGCCATTTTTTAATTTTGCTGTATTCTTTATAAGACTCGCAGGAATTATTAACAGTATTGAAACTGACAGCTCATGGAAAACAATGAATCTGTCAGAGGAATGCAGGGCATTTGCAGATGTGGTTAAAAATGATTTCAGTAAACCTGTTAATGTAATAAAGAAAGTAAGAAATGCACTTAATTATGATGTTGTAGAAGATAATAATAACAATAATCAGAGGGAAGAACATGGAAAAGAAGCTTAATAAGAAGCGTGTTAAGAAGAATAAAAAGCCAAAAAATGTGCTTGTTATCACAACTATTTATGTAATATGCTTCTCGGTTATTGCCGGAGTATTTGCATATACAAGGATTAATAAGTACGAAGAAGGAGTCCTTGAGGTGTGTGCAACACAGCAGGACGCTTATGTGCAGCTTGTTTTAGACCAGATTAATCTTAAAAGCAATCGTGATGATGAACAGATTATTAATGATATTCTTGGTACGATGAATTCATCTTCTAATAAATACTGGACATTTTCTAAGAATCAGTCAATCCTTTTTGTAAAAGATGTTCTTGAAACTAATAGGTATAAAGGTGTTACCACAGCTACATATTATGAGTCAGAGAGTGCCACGAAATTTCTTAATAATCTTCAGAATAACAGAGTTACTCATGATTTCATAGAAATTGATGGGAATAATTATGTAGCATCAGGGGTTACATTTGAATATAAGAACCAGTCATATAAGCTGTGCCTGCTTACAGGCAGGAATGCAATTATGGATAATAACAGTTATATGCAGATTAAGATTCAGATGGAGACTTATGTGGTGATTCTGCTTTTTGTGCTTATAATAACAGCTATGCTGCTTGCACATAAGCTAAGACGGATGCAGAAGTCGATTAGTGAATCTGATAAGACGGTTGCGGAGCTTAACAGTATGGTTTCTAAGATGAATAAGAAACTTTTAGAGAAGGATTTGCATGATACGCGCAATAATGTCTGGGATAATACGGCAATCATGCCTTTTCTTGATAAATTAGTGGCAAGAGATATTTATCCCGTAACATTTATGCATATTGCATGTGCTGATAATAATGAACGTGCAAAGTTTATAGCAAGAGCTAATTATATTCTTGATAAAAATGTTTTGAGATTTACATATGAAGATAATGATATTGTTCTTATATTTGTTGGAATGAACAGAAAGCATTCTAAGCAGAGCCTTCAGCTTTTAATGGAAAATTCAATGCAGATAATGTATGCAATTACTATTAAGAGCAAAGCGGATGCAGATAAGTTAAGAGTTAAGTATGAAGTCAGATAGAATGGACAGGTAATATAAGGGAGGCGGAATTATGGCAGTTAATATGTACAGGGAATACAGACTGAAATTTTACCTTAATATGAGACATTATATTATCATTAATGAGGTTAAAGGTGAAACTCACCCACATACATGGGAGTTTGCACTGGATATTAAGTTTTCAAGAAATTTATTTGTTGAATTCAATATATTTGAACAGGGAATTTCGCAGTTCCTTGAACAGTATCAGAATAAGATTCTTAATGAAGCAGAGCCGTTTGATTCAATGATGCCTACACTTGAGAATGTTACTGATTATTTTGCAGAAGAATTTTTTAAGATTATATATAAGACAGGTGGCATGCTCACAAGAGTTGAGGCTAGTGAAACTCCTACAAGAAGCTATATTGTAAATATAGCGGAGCAGGAACGTAATTCAATATTGAATAAGAAAGCTGATGAAAAGATAATATCAGAGGTTATGGACGCAGTGCTGGACGATATTGTTAAGCAGTGATGTTGTTAAGACGGATTGGAGAAGAAGTTGAAAAAGAAAAATAAAGCAATTTACCTGCTGTTTCTTATGCCATTCGTGTATTTTGCAACAGCATGTTTTGTTGTCTGGCTGGTAAAGACAAGTGGAATATATCCTTCAGGTTCAGATACTATGTATCATGTCTACAGAGGAGATTATGTATATAATGCGATTAAATCGGGCAACTGGTATCCTTTATATGATCCTGCATGGTATAACGGCGTGGAGATTTTAAGGTATTGGTCTCCATTTCCTGCTTATGTTATGGCGTTTTGTCAGTATCTTGCGGGTGGAAGCCAGTTTGGTGCATATCTTTTTTATATAGGAGGAGTGTGTTTTTTAGGCGCATGTGTATGGCCATTTATCGGAAGAGGCTTTAACAGACCTTATCTGGGAGCATTTATCGGACTCCTCTGGTTCTTTATGCCTAATAATCTGTGTGCAATATTTATAGAAGGAAATCTTGCCAGAAGTCTCAGTATGATATTTTTGCCGGTATTCATATATTCTGTATATAAATATTTATACAATCATAAATTAAGATACATACCGCTTATGGTATTTACATTTTTACTTATGGAATTGTGTCATCTTGGATATGCTGGAATGGTGGCTATAGCTGTGATTATATATGGAATTGTTTATATGATACAGAAGGGCAGAAAGAAGGCAGTACTTGATGTTGTAATATCAATGATTTTTGGATTTATGCTGCTTGGAATATGGCTGGTTGCGTCCTTAAGAGGTGGAATAACTTCACTTGATAATTCTGAAAATATGGCTAATTTCTTCCAGAATTTATGGATAACAATTAATCCTTTTGAAAGATTAACAAGAGGTTTTGAATATTTTTATTTCGGATTTGCAACTTTGATTGTTATTGTATTTGGCATTTTATTTGGATATAAGAAATCGAGAACAGGCTTTGTAACAGGATTCATTATACTGCTTATGACAACTAAATCAGCATATGCCGTTTTGAAACACTTGCCAGGAAGCCAGTATTTATGGATGTTAAGATTCATATCCATTGCATTATGTATGATTCTTATGAGCTTTCTTATGTGGGACAGGTTAAAGAAGACTCTGGTCTTGATGCTTTGCGTTTTACTGGTGGTAGATACTATACCATCTTTAAGCCTTATTGTTGGTGAACATAATGATATATCTGTTCAGGAAAGAATGGCAGCAAGACAGGACAGTACTCTTATTTCAAGTGCTCAGGCAGTCACAAAGCAGAGACTTGCCCTGATGGACGAGAGCATACTGGGGGCAACCGGTTCATGGCTGGTTTCTGATTATGGCAATCCGGTTGATGCTACATTTGGTGCAGGAAGAGAAGCTGCTAATACATCTGCTAATATAGTTAATCTTAACAAAGCATTTGCACAGGGAGATTTCCTGTATGTCTTCGACAGATGCTTAGAACTGGGGGATGATTCTGTACTTGTGAAAAAATCATTGCTTAAACAATATAATAATTCTTTATATGATCTTGAAGCAGCTGCGAATACGGTTGGATATAAGAAAGTGGAACAAAACAGTGATTACATTCTTTACCATATTGAAACACCTGACAACTGGGGAGTTATCAGCAGTTACAGGGCAGTTGCGATAGGCTCTGGGGCAGCAGCAATATCAATGCAGTTCCCTGCAGTTAAAACAGCAGATTCTGCTAATCTTAATGATTACACATATGAAGAACTGTCGGGATATAAAGAGGTGTTCCTGAATGGTTTTACATATGATGATAAAGAAACAGCAGAAGACCTTGTACTGCGTCTAAGCAGAGCAGGAGTTAAGGTGATTATATATGCCGATGGCATACCAAAGGATAAGCGTACACATAGTCAGAATTTCCTTGGCGTAACATGCAGTTTGATAACATTTCACAACGGATATCCGGATATGGATACAAGAATTGGAACGATATATCCAGATATGTTTCCTCAGGGACATACTACATGGAATACAGTGTATATTGATGGACTTGATACTGTGTGGGGAACTTTTTATGATAATGGATTGAATCTCGATTTTTATGGGACTGTTAATAACGATAATATTATAATGACTGGCCTTAATCTTACATATTTCTATAGTCTGACTGATGACGTATCTGTTGGACAGTTGCTTAGTAATATGAGTGGTATATCATCAGAGGAACTTCCAGACAGAAAGATAGTTCCTTTAAAGGTGGAATACGGAAACAATGAGATTACAATTACATCTAATAATGATAATGTTAATACAACACTTGCATATCACGATATATTCAGCTCTTCATCGGATATAACACATAGGAATAATCTTATGTATGTGAATAAGGGAACAACTGTTATTAAGATGAGATACCCGTATCTGTGGCAGGGGGCTTTAGTTAGTGCTGCAGGAGTTGTGTTAATGGTTGTGTGGCTGATTGTTAAAAGAAGAAATAACAATTAATTTTACAACAAATTTGTTGACATATTTACAAAAAAGAATACTCTATATATAGAAAATATATGGAGGTGGTAAATGTGGCAATAGCAACTAATATTTTACAATGTCTGATTCCAATTTCTCAATTTAATAAAGGTCAGGCTTCAAAGATATTTGACAGACTTCATGATGAAAAGGAGCTGATTGTTTTGAAGAATAATCAGCCATCAGCAGTTATTCTGTCACCAGAGGAATATACAAGACTAACGGAGATTGAAGAGGATTATTATCTTCTGATTGAAGCTACTAAGCGTATTGAAGATAATGGCAATAAAGAAACGGTTTCTATGGATTATGTTATGAGAAATCTTGGGATAGATGAAAAAGAGCTTGAAAATGCGGAGGATATTGATATCGAATGATATGGGGGATTGAGTTTTTACAGGAAGCAGAGAAGGATATGAAAAGGCTCGACCATTCCGTTCAGATTCAGGTTATGAAAATAATTGTTATTTCAGCGCGTACTGATGAGCAGGTTTATAAAGAAGCATCAAAAAGAAGAAAAGAACATAATATTTAACACAAATGCACCGTAAGTATGTTAGAGATATACTTACGGTGCATTTATTTATGCATAATTAATTTAAAATACCTTTAGCGTACAAAAAGATATGCCGTATATCCCACATACATAAGAATACATGCAGCACCTTCCCATCTGCTCATTGTCTTCTTGGTAAATGCGAAGAGAAATAATACAATTCCACTGGCAAGAAGTATGATACAGTCAATAAGTGATTCAGAAAGAACGTGAAGAGGCTGTATCGCAGCAGACATTCCTAAGATAAATAATATATTAAATATGTTAGAGCCGATTGCATTGCCAAGTGCGAGTCCGCTGTCACCTTTCCTTGTGGCAACTATAGAAGTTACAAGCTCAGGCAGGGATGTTCCGATTGCGACTATTGTAAGACCTATGAAATTCTGGCTTACACCAAAGTTGGCAGCTATGATACAGGCTTTATCTACAACAAGATTACCACCGAATATTACTGCTATAAGACCACCGGCAATATAAAGAAGACTCTTAGGCAGAGGCATTATTTTACAATCCTCAGCTTCTTCCCTGTTTTTAAGTGCTGATATTATCATGCATGTGATGTAAGCTGCCATTCCGGCAAGGAGAATAATGCCTTCAATTCTTGAAAGTCTGCCATCAATAAACATAAAGCAAAGAATAGCAGTTATTATGATATTAACAGGCATATCACGCTTGAGAATGTCACGGTTAGTAGAAAATCCTGCGATAAATGCACAGATACCTACAACGACAAGACCATTAAATATGTTAGAACCAACAACATTGCTGATTGCAATGTCATTACTGCCAGAAAGGGCAGCGTTAATACTAACAGATGCCTCAGGGGCACTGGTTCCCATTGCAACAATGGTAAGTCCTATGATAACGCTTGGTACTTTAAGGATTTTGGCAAGGGAAGAACTTCCCTCCACGAAGAAATCCGCGCCTTTTATTAATAGCACGAAACCGATGAGTAGTAACAAATATTCCATAATAAGCTCCTTTCTTGCGATAAAGGAATGGAATAATATAAAAAGAGACCTTTATCGCATCAAAAATGAATTGATAAAAGTCTCGTTAATTGTAATAATAACCGGCTGTTCAGCGTGATGACGATTACTATTGCACCGGATACGATGCTAACTACTCCCTCTTATTAACATTATACTAATATATATGTGTAAATGTGTCAATTAAATATTATAATTCAGATTATTTTTCACAGAGTGATATAAAATACTCATGAATTCTTGTGTCACCTGAAAGCTCAGGGTGAAATGCAAGACCAATCTGGTTATTATATTGAACAGCAACGGTTCTGTCATCAACAGCTGCAAGAACATCAACATTATCCTTGATTGATGAAATGTATGGCGCACGGATAAATGTCATTGGAAATTTATCAAAGCCTTTCATAGGAGCAGTTCTTACAAAGCTGCCTAACTGTCTTCCATATGCATTTCTTTTTACAGTGACAGGCAGAGTCCCAATATGTATACTGTCGTCATTGTCAATGTGTCCGGCTAAAAGAATCAGACCGGCACAGGTTGCAAGTGTTGGAAGACCATCTGTTATTAAAGACTTAATTGTAGCAAGCATATCCAGCTTTCTTATAAGCTGTCCTTGAACAGTGCTTTCACCGCCCGGAAGGATAATTCCGTCAATGCCATCAAGGTCTTTTCTTTGACGTATTTCAACTACTTCATGTCCGATTTTTTCAATGATATGTTCATGCTCAATGAATGCACCCTGCACAGCAAGTACGCCTATTTTCATATTATCTGCCTCTTTCTTCCATGATTATCTGGATTTCACTAGGATTAATACCAACCATGGCTTCACCTAAATCTTCTGATAATTTAGCAATAAGTGCAGCATCTGTGTAGTTAGTAACAGCCTGAACGATAGCGGAAGCTCTCTTAGCAGGATTTCCAGACTTGAATATACCGGAACCTACAAATACACCCTCAGCACCTAACTGCATCATAAGTGCGGCATCTGCAGGAGTAGCAACACCTCCGGCAGCAAAGTTTACTACAGGAAGCTTTCCGTTATCATGTACATAGAGGACAAGGTCATATGGAACCTGTAACTGTTTAGCTTCCTCGAAAAGCTCGTCCTTTTGCATAGATGTTATTTTTCTGATTTCAGAATTCATCTTTCTCATGTGTCGTACAGCCTGAACAACATCTCCCGTACCAGGTTCACCCTTTGTTCTTATCATGGATGCACCCTCATTGATTCTTCTTAATGCTTCTCCTAAATCTCTTGCACCACATACGAAAGGTACTTTGAACTGGGTTTTATCAATATGATATATATCATCAGCAGGAGATAATACTTCAGATTCATCAATATAGTCGATCTCAACTGCCTGTAAAATCTGTGCTTCAACGAAATGACCAATACGGCATTTTGCCATAACAGGAATACTTACAGCATCCTGAATACCTTTAATCATCTTAGGGTCGCTCATACGCGAAACACCACCTGCAGCCCTGATATCGGCAGGGATTCTCTCAAGTGCCATAACAGCACATGCACCAGCAGCCTCTGCAATCTTAGCCTGCTCAGGAGTAGTAACATCCATGATTACGCCACCCTTTAACATCTGTGCAAGTCCTTTGTTTAATTCATATTGTGAATTTGTTGTCATAACTGACCTCCTTGAAAATGAATTTTATGAATTGATTTTTACATATAATATTGCACAACTGGTCATAAAGAAATATCCAATTTAATAAAAATGTCACATGCCAGAATAAGGTCAGAATAAATCAGGAATATGGTCAGATGAAAACTGACTATAAAAAAATTGTCGAATTATGTCGAACGAAAACTGTCAGTCTGATTAGTAATCAGCAGCTTTTTGTATTATAATAGAACATATTTTATAAATATGTAGGAGATGGAAAGTAAGTGCGTAGGATTAAAAGCTTTTTGATTATAATATGTATGCTAAGCATATATGCAGCTTCTTTTTATGGCTGTGGGAAAAAAGAATGGTCAGACAGTCACAATAATGAGGCTGGATTGCCGGAAATAGTCATAGGAAGTGACAACTATCCGCCATATAATTATGTTGATACAGATGGCAATGCTACTGGAATTGATGTTGAGCTTGCTACGGAAGCATTTAAAAGAATGGGTTACAAGGCCAGATTCATATATATTGACTGGGAAGATAAGAAGAATCTTCTTGCTGACAGAACAATTGATTGTGCATGGGGAAGCTTTAGCATGAACGGCAGGGAGAATGAATACAGATGGGCAGGACCTTATATGACCAGCCGTCAGGTTGTTGCTGTGAATATGGAAAGTGATATATATTCTCTTGAGGATCTGGAAGGAAAGACGATTGCAGTACAGACTACAACAAGACCTGAGAAGATATTTCTTAGCAAGACTGATGAGCGTATCCCGGCTATAAGGTCATTAATAGCTTTGCAGAAGAGAGAACTTATATATCCTTTTTTAAGCAAAGGCTATGCAGATGCTCTGGCAGCTCATGAAACTGCAATACGCCAGTACATGGAAGATTATAATATTAAGTTCAGGATTCTTGACGAACCATTAGAGACAGTAGGACTGGGAGTAGCATTTGACAAAAATGATGACCGTGGGATAGAGAAGCAGCTTACAGAAATTCTTAACCAGATGAGAAATGATGGTACAGAGAAGAAGATAATCAGCAGATATATTCCTGATGCTGATAAATATCTGGAGGTGGACAGTTATGGAAAATAATACCATTACCAGAAAGAAAAGAAAAAGAATATGGCCGATTGAGATTATAGCAGGCCTGTTTATAATGATGATTGTGTTTTTTATTGCTGTAAATGTTGATATAAAAACTACACAGGAAACACTTTCAGATACTGCGCATTATATTAATGAACAGTGCAACAGCTTTACAAGACTTAATCTTGCGTCAGAAACCAAGAGCCTGCTCAGGGTAATTGAAAGTGCGCAGCAGATAAAACATAATATCACATATGAGCGCAGCCTTTCAGATAAAGATATATTTACAGAAGAATTTATCAAAAAGAATATGCAGGAATGTTATCTGACGGCAGTTATAATCATGGATTCAAAAGGTAATCTTATAGCACAGGAATATACAGATGAATATGGTGCAGATGAGCTTAACGAATATCTTGACAGTACTTCACTTATTGATGTTGTTGATAATACTGAAAAAACATACGCAATAAGAATTGACTGTGAAGATGGTTCATATGTTGACCTTGCAGCATGTGGTATGGCGGATTCAAGTGGGATAGTTGTTGTTTATTACCACACACCGGCAGAGTATGTTAATAATTACAATCTTTCATTTACACATATATTATCAGGTTATGATGACAGGGAAGATGGAAAGATTGTTGTTACAAAGGGAAATCAGATAATAGCGTCTAATGATGACAGTATGGTTGGTGAAGATATTGATAAATATAATGTTATTAAGAAGATAAAGGAGACTGGTGCAAGTGGCAAAATAGTACATGCTGATAGTAACAGAAGGTGGGGTTCACATAATTATGGTCTTATGGAACGTGGGAGAGATTATTATGTGTATGTTTATATGCCGGAAAGAAATGTTTTTAAGACAACACCAAGAAATATGCAGTATACATTTGTTGCCTATATGTTTGCTGTACTTGTACTTAATATGATGCGCTGGAAAACGGTTCAGGGATATGAGCGTGAACAGTATGAAATGCAGCAGCAGTATGCAAAGACACTGCAGGAAAAAAATGAACAGCTACAGGAGGCAGTACGCCGAGAGGAAAAGGCTAATGCTGCCAAGACTGATTTCTTATCAAGAATGACACATGATATAAGGACGCCGCTTAATGGCATAATCGGATTGTTAAGAATTGATGAGAGCCATAAAGAAGATACAGATATGATTAATACTAACAGAAAGAAAATGTCAATAGCTGCTAATCATCTTTTATCACTTATTAATGACATTCTCCAGATGAGTAAGTTAGAGGATGGCCAGATTGAGCTTTCAAGAGAGATTGTGGATCTTAACAAGCTTGCAAAGGATATTATTACTATAGTTGAACAGCGTGCCTCAGATTCAGGTGTCAATCTTAAGTATGACAAGGTGGCAGGAAAAGTTATGTATCCATATGTATACGGAAGTCCTCTGCATTTACGCCAGTTATTTCTAAATATATACGCTAACTGCATCAAATATAATAAAGCAGGAGGAATGGTTTCAACATATTTTAAATGTATTGGAACACAGGATGGAATTGTTACATATGAATGGACTGTTACTGATACGGGAATTGGCATGAGTGAAGAATTTCTTGAACATATATTTGAACCATTTGTACAGGAAAAGACAGATGCCAGAAGTGTTTATCAGGGAACAGGACTTGGTATGGCTATTGTTAAGAGTCTGGTTGACAAAATGAATGGAACAATTAGTGTCACAAGCAAGGAAGGGGAAGGCTCAACATTTGTAATCAGAATTCCTTTCGAGATTGCAAGCAAAGTTGAAGAAACGAAGGTCGATAAGGAAAAGAGCAGTAATGATATTTCGGGAATTAAGATTCTGCTAGCAGAGGATAATGAACTTAATGCTGAGATTGCACAGACTCTTCTGGTGGATGAAGGCGCTAATGTTACTGTTGTCAGTGATGGTGAGCAGGCTGTCAGGGAATTTACAAGGTGTGCACCACATACATATGATGTGATTCTTATGGATATTATGATGCCAAAGCTTGACGGAATTGCCGCAACAAAAGCTATAAGAGATATGGAAAGACCTGATGCTGTGGAGATTCCGATAATTGCAATGACAGCCAATGCATTTGAGGAGGATGCCAGAAAATGTGTTGAAGCCGGAATGAATGCTCATCTGTCAAAACCTTTACAGATGGATGTTGTAGTTGGTACAATTGCACAGTATTATAAAAGATGATTATGCAGGATAAAGGAGTCTCTGCATAATACAATAACTGATAAAAGGGGATAGCTATGATATGTAGTAATTGTGGAGCAGATATAGGAGATAACGAGACTGCATGCCCATATTGTGGTGCTATGCAGTATGAGAATTCTGAACAGAAGTACATGAAAGACCTGTACAATCTGAATGAAGGAATGGAGAAGCTGGATAAGAATACCAGAAAATACATCATAAAAAGTACAATGAAAAGTGTAGGTATAGTATGTGCGGCAATAGCGGCAGCAGTTCTTGCCGGAAGTATGTTTGGATATGGTTCATATAAGAGCATGTATAATTCTTCACACAACAGGAAAGAGATACACCAGTCATTAGATTGGTACAATAATAATATAGGTGAACTTAATTCATTATATGAAAAGCGGGACTATGCAGGCATTTCAGAACTGACAGATAGTTATAAGGGCAGTTCAAGTGTTTTGGAAAAGTGGAGTCATTACAATTTTATTAATATTTATGATTATTATTATAAAAGGGTGGCAGATATCTACATTATGGTTCATAAAGGCGAAAAACTGAGTGATTATCAGTTTGGAACAGGCTTTGAAGAGTCACTTGACATGATATATTTCATTAATAATAAAAACGGATATAATTACCGTAGGTATGAGGGCTGTACGGCAGAAGAAAAAGAAACTGTGGACGGCTGGGTTGCAGAAGCACAGAATTATCTTAAGAATGTTGCAAAGGCGACGGACAAAGAAATTAATGATATGCTTAATGAATTGTATCAGAATGGCTATTATGATTACAAGCTTGGAAAGAGCTACGAAGAGTCATTTTATAAAAAATATAATGAGGGAGGGAACAACTGATGAAATGTAATAATTGCGGCGCACCTATACAGATGAATCAGAAGTTCTGTCCTAATTGCGGCTCGCCAAATGTGGAATTTAAGAAGCATATTGATGATATGGAACAATATAATAAAAAGTTTAACAGCACGCGTTCCAAAGTAATTGGTAACAGCAAATGGTTTGTGAATTATATTGCACCAATAACAGCTCTTGTTATAACAATGACTGCACTTACACTGGCTATTATTGGTAAAAATTCAATGATTGGATACGATATAGCAAGAAAAAATCAGCAGAAATATTATTCATCCCATAGTGATGAAATCCAGACAAAACTAAAGCTTCTGTTAGAAGCAGGAGACTATGCAACTCTGTACAGTATGGATTATGTGGGAGATTGTTCAATAAAGGATAATGATGATAAATACGCATGGAATGATTTTTACAATGTCGCAGGTGATTATGTGTATATAAGAAAAGGTATAATAAGTATGATGGAAAGGAATAATTCATCATATTATGGCGACGAATATATGAATACGATTTCAAGGGCTGTTGCGGACATGGAAGATATTGTCAGCAGACGTTTAAATTTATCATATCATAGTGTATCGAAAGAAAGTATTAAGTATATAAATGATATATATGAAAAATCACATGAACTGTTAAAGGCATACTGCAATCTGACAGATGAGGACATAGCCGGACTTCCTGATATGTCACAGGCAGATATACTTACACTCATTACAAGGAGGAGCTTTGAATGAGAAAAAAGATGAAATTTAATATATCACTTCTGGCTTATGTACTGTGTGCAATTATGATTATTATTATAATCCCATGTGTTTCAGATATATCAGGTGATGTATTCAGGAGTAAAGGAAGAATGTCGGGCTATGAAGAAGACAGTCTTTATAATGATTTTATAGAGAATAATTATGAAGGGCTTCTTGAAAAGACAGAATATAACACAGGTATAGGCAAAGATATTGATAAAGATACGCAGGACTACTATACATTTGCCATTGCATATAAAAAAGCTGTTGATTACAGGGTGTATGTGAATAATGGAGAAAATGAGAAAGCAGAACAGGTGGTTAAAGATATAGATAATGCACAGTTTAATAATGTGCTGTTTAAGGAAGCACTTGAAAATGTAAAAAATATATATATTAGTAACGGACTGTCACAATAATGTGTTAATGTAATTGACTTTAAAAGAAAGATAACGAAGATAAACAGAGGATGATGAAGATGAGTAACACAGGAAGGAATAATATTATGACCGACAGGGTGTCATATTATTTTAAATCCCAGTGGAATATACTTCTGATAATAACGATATCTGGTCTTATATACAATCTCGGACTTCTTGCAGGTCCGTGGTTTGAAGGAAGAATGACAGGCTGTCTTGTTAATATACTTGGTGGAAAATCAACATTTACAGATATGCTTATTCTTGTAATATGTTATGTGATTGCAATTGCAGTAGTGCAGATATCAAGGTATATCAAGAGATTTTATGTAAGAAGATTCGCTAATAATGTTAATAAGAATATGAAAGAGGTTTTGTATAACAGCCTTGTACATAAGAGCATACCACAGTCACAGGAAGAAGGAGCGGGAGATATTCTTACCAAGGCTATCCTGGATGTTGATGATTGTGCTGAAGGGATGAGAAAGTTCATGACTGAGATATTTGATACGGGTGTTGCACTTACAGCATATGCAGGAATGCTTCTTTTCTATGACTGGAGACTTGGGCTTATATGTATGATATTCCCGCCAATATCTTATATCATTGCAGAGAAGATGAAGGCTGTTGTACAAAAGACAGGTGCAGAATATAAGGTACAGTCAGGAAGGCTTAGTGAAGCAACGCTTGAAAGAGCAGAAAATGCGGTTACATATCGTGTATATGGCTGTGAGCAGGAAAGAAAACAGGCGTATGAAGATAATCTTACAGCCTATGAAAAGTCGGCAGTAAGAGCTAATATATGGGGAACAGCATTTCCTCCGATATACAAGGTTATAGCACTTGCCGGAGTTATATTTATATTATATTTTGGAAGCAGGAATGTTCTGGGAACAGGCTGGAAGAACTGGGACATTGCTATTTTAGCCACATTTGTATCATGCTTTGCAAAACTTTCTGAAAAGTCCTCACATGCAGCAAAGCTGTTTAATGCAGTACATAAGGCACAGGTGTCGTGGAAGAGAATTAAACCGCTTATGAAGTATGAGAATTATAAAAATGAGGATAACAGTGTAAAGTGTGACTCACTTGAAGTAAAAGGACTTACATTTGCTTATCCGGGAGGCCATGATATATTCGAAAATGTAACATTTGAAGCAGAAAAAGGTGACATAATCGGAGTAACGGGTTCTGTTGCATGTGGCAAGTCAACTCTTGGAAAGGTGTTTTTATGTGAATATCCATATAAGGGGAGCATTAAGATTGCAGGCAATGAACTTTCAGAACTTGATGATGCGAAAAAGGCAGGACTTGCAGCATATCTGGGACATGATCCGGAATTGTTTAATGATACAATTAGAAACAATATTCTTATGGGTGATGATGAGGATGTGGCTAAGCTTCTTAAGGCAGTGTGCTTTGACAAAGAAGTAAATGATATGGAAAACGGACAGGACACTTATGTTGGGAATACAGGTGTGAGACTGTCAGGAGGACAGGCACAGAGACTTGCACTTGCAAGAACACTCTGCCATAAGAAGCCGTTAATTATATTAGATGATCCATTTTCAGCACTTGATAAGGACACTGAAAGAGAGATATTTGCTAATCTTAAAGAATACACCAAGGATTGTATTGTGATTCTTATTTCACACAGATTATATCTGTTCCCACAGATGGATAAGGTTATATGGATGGAGAACGGAAAAACCATAGCCGGTACACATGATGAGATTATGAATAAATGCCCACAGTATGCGGTTCTTTATAATGAACAGAAGGGAGGCGCATCTGATGAAGAATAAAAGTGTTGGCAGAGTTATATTGAACACAATAAAAGAAAAGTGGCTGCTTACAGCAGGGATTGTAATTACTGTTGTTGGCGCAATTGTAATGGCACTGTTTCCACCACTTATTCTTGCAAAGATTATTGATACAATTACATCAGATACAATGCCGGCATTTTATATGATTATTATGTATTTCGGATTTCTTCTTATAACAGGTCTTATGGAGAGCGCAAGAGAGACTTTTCTTACAGTATTCGGACAAAAGATTACACACTCATTAAGAAGTGCGTTGATGTATAAGTACAGCTGTCTTACAACAAGTGGTCTTACAAGTCAGGAACCTGGAACTGTTGTTTCAAGATTTGTTGGTGATGCTGATACAGTTGAGAATCTGTTTACATCAGGAATTGTCAGTATGTTTGCTGATGCCTGTAAGATAATAAGTATAGTTGCTGTTATATGGTTTAAGAATAAGGGACTTGCCATTGTGCTTCTTGTTATTCTTCCATTCCTGTTCGTATTCACAAGAATTGTACAGAAGAATATGCTGGCAGCACAGATTGAGAACAGAAGAGCTGTAGGAAGAGCATCAGGACATGTGCCGGAAACTCTTCACAACATAAGAACAATACATACACTTGGCAAGGAAAATTATATGGCAGAAAGGTACGATGAATATATATGTGAAAGTTACGCAGCAGTTGAGAAAACTAATTTCTATGATGCAGTATATTCACCTGTAATTCTTACTCTCAATGCAATTGTTGTTGCTGTGGTAATGCTTTTTTCAGCATCAGGTAACCAGACAGTGCTTGCATTTTTTGGCATGTCAGCAGGTACAGCAGTTGCGGTAATTAATTATATTTCACAGATATTTGCTCCTATTGAGAGCCTTGGTATGGAGATTCAGACTATACAGTCAGCAATAGCCGGAGTACATAGAATAAATGAATTTTTCGAGATGGATGAATTATCAGTTAAGAAGGATTCATACATTGCAGAGAATACAGCCATGGAAGCTGACAGTGATGTGATTGTCGATTTCAATAATGTAACATTTGCATATGATGATAAAAATGTTGTGGAGAACTTAAGCTTTTCTGTTAAGGAGGGCGAGCAGGTTACTCTGTCGGGAAGAACAGGTACAGGAAAGAGTACAATATTCAAGCTCCTTCTTGGGCTTTACGAGCCGGATAAAGGAAGCGTATCAATTGCAGGTCAGAAGGCTACGGCTATTCCGGATAGTGAAAAGAGGAGAATATATGGATATGTTGAGCAGACTTTTCATATGGTTCCAGGAACTGTCAAAGACCAGATAACACTGTATGATGTATCAATTACTGATGAAGATGTAATTGAAGCAGCTAAGGCAGCAGGTATTCATGATGCAATTATGGAACTTGACAATGGATATGATACTATATGCAAGCCAGAAGATTTCTCACAGGGACAGTGGCAGTTATTGTCAATTGCAAGGGCTGCAGCAGCAAAGCCTGAACTGCTTCTGCTAGATGAGATAACAGCTAATCTTGATGCTGATACTGAGAAAAATGTGCTTGATGCATTAAACAGGGTAAGCAAGAACAGGACTGTTATATCAATATCTCACAGAACTAATGCAAAAATGGGAAGAATTATAGAAATAGTTTAATTTTATTAATGTTTCTACTGGCTTATTATGCATTAAAGAAGTATAATACCCATACAATATTATGTTCAAATGAGAAAGTTGGTATGTTTTATGAATAATAGATGGGTTAAATATTTAATGGCAGGTTCTGTTACAGTTCTTATGGTGCTGGTGATAATATTTATCATCAGGTCTGTTAAGGAGAACAGTCTTGTGGTGTCATGCCCTGATACTTTAGTTGTTGAGTATGGAAGTACTGATGATGAAGCGGATATTAATGAAACTATTAAGAAGAATGTGCTTGGAAAGAAAGATAATAAGACAGATATAGAGATTGAGGGAAGTGTTGATGTCACAAAGCTTGGAAAGTATGACATTAAGATTGTTGCGTCAAAAAAGAAGAAACATATTTCTAGAAAAGTAGCAGTAAAAGTTGTGGATACTCAGGCACCTGTTATTAGTCTTTCAGGAGATACAGAGATTACCATAGAAGCCGGAAGTAATTATGAAGAAGCAGGATTTTCTGCAGTTGATAATTATGATGGTGATATTACAGATAAAGTGGATACTTCTGCGGAGGTTGATACATATACAAAAGGTGATACTACAATTGTATATTCAGTTAAAGATTCTTCTGGTAATGAAGCATTTACAGAACGTGTTATACATGTAGAAGATACTATAGCTCCACAGATATCACTTACCGGCGGTGAGGTGTATTATATCAGGATGGGAGATACATATAATGAACCGGGGTATACAGCTGTGGATATATGTGATGGAGATGTAACTGATAAGGTATCAGTATCTGGGAATGTTGATACAGCTAATGCAGGAAAATATACAGTAACATACAATGTATCTGATAATTGTGGTAATGAATCTGAAGTGCAAAGAACTGTGAAGGTAGTTGCACCAATGTCAGATGATGCAGTTAATCCGGGTGATAAGGTTGTTTATCTGACTTTTGATGATGGTCCCGGACCATATACAGAAAAGCTGCTTGATATTCTTGACAGATATAATGTTAAGGCAACATTTTTTGTTACTAATGGAAAACCGGATTATCAGAATCTTATTGCACAAGAAGCACAGCGGGGACATACTGTTGCAATACATTCAGCATCACATGATTATGCAAAGATATATCAGAGTGTAGATGCATGTTTTGCAGATTTTGACGAGATGAATAGTATTATAACTGCACAGACTGGAAAAGCAGCAGATCTTGTAAGATTTCCAGGTGGTTCTAGTAACACAATAAGTAAGAAATACTGCTATGGCATAATGAGCCAGCTTGTATGTGCTGTTGAGGAACGTGGATTCAGATATTGTGACTGGAATGTTTCTAGTGGAGATGCAGGTGGAACAACAAGCACATCACAGGTTGTGGCTAATGTTATAGAAGGAATTAAAAGTAATAATGTATCAGTAGTTTTACAGCATGATATAAAGAATTTCAGTGTTGATGCAGTTGAGCAGATAATACAGTGGGGGTTATCGGAAGGGTATACATTTTTACCTATGACATCAACCACACCAATGTCACATCATGGCGTTAATAATTGATTTTAAAGTGATTTGAATTATATATATTAATAACAGGTGGATTTGCTATTGGTATTGTGATATAATTCTATTATATTGAAAGTACGGATGTATATGAGGAGTGGAATCGTTATGGGAGGCTGTTATCTTGGAATGGCAGGGCATGATGTGTTTAACAATAAAGTGCGTGAGATTGTGAACACTAATGAACACAGAGTTGTTCTATTAGCTCTGGATATAAGTAATTTTAAGTATATTAATGATTTTTACGGCATGGATGAAGGCGACAAGGTTATGCAGGATATTGCAGACTTTTATTTTATTAATGAACCATTGTGCCTTGCTTCACACGGAATCGGGTTTGACCAGTTCAGGGGTGCTTATAAAGTTGATAATATGACGAATGAAGATGTGGTGGGATATATTGCAAGAAAGAATCGCATTTTTGAGAAAGAATTGTCAGAAAGATATCCGCTTGTGTATCAGCATGTTTATGTTGGATTGTATTTTTATGACGATCCGTCACTTGATGTACGTATGGCAGTTGACCGTGCTAATCTTGCAAAGAAATCAACAAAAGGAAGATTTGATATTCCGTGTTGTGTATATTCAGCGGATAATTGCAATGAATATCTTGAACATATGGATATGTCTAATGAATTTGTGAGAGCGTGTGAGGAAGAAAGAATAGAAATTTTCCTTCAGCCTAAGATATCAGTATCGCATAATTGTGTTGCAGGTGCAGAGGCACTTGTAAGAATGAAGACAAGAGCAGGTGAGCTTGTTTCACCAGCCAGATTTGTTCCGGTGCTTGAACATACAGGAATGATTGGAAAGCTTGATGATATTATGCTTGATAAAACCTTTGCTTTCCAGAGACAATGCATTGATAAGGGAATTAAGCCTGTTCCTGTCTCGGTTAATATATCAAGGCAGAGATTTACAAGTGAAGATTTGTTAAAATATATGCTTCAGTTGCAGGATAAGTATCAGATTGATTCAGCACTTATTGAACTTGAGATACTTGAAACGACATTTATTGATGCACTGGATGCTATGATTGATGTTATTAATGCATTAAGGGTAAAGGGATTTAAGATTAATGTTGATGATTTTGGCTCGGGATATTCATCACTTAACCAGATTGCCAATATTCCTGCTGATATTATTAAATTTGACAGAGTATTTGCGAGCAGGTCATTAAAGAACAATAAAGGAAGACAGGTTATAAAGTCACTGATTGAGATGCTTAAGATGGTAGAATATGAACTTGTATTTGAGGGAGTTGAGACTAAAGAGGAGCTCGATACAGTTGTTTCTTATGGTTGTGATGTTATACAGGGATTTTATTTTGACAGACCACTTCCTGCTAATGAATTTGTTGATAAATATTATACTGGCAGCAGGGAGATTACTTATGGGACATAGTACGGACATTAATGAGAATGAACATTTGCAATATATTTTTAATGATTATAAGAGTGGTATAGAACATGGGATTCTTGTTGCTAACCTTACATATGAGCTTGCTAAGAGACTTAAGCTTGATGAAAGGGAATGCTATGAACTCAAGATTGCCGGAATGATGCATGATATTGGAAAACTTAAATTATCAGAATACTTATATGGCAGAAATTCGGGTGAATTATCAGTCGAAGAGATGAAATATATGAGAATGCACTCTAAAATCAGCTTTGATGTATTGAAAAATTATGATTATTCAGATAATATAATGAAAGTTGTTCTCTATCACCATGAGTGTTTCGATGGAAGTGGTTATCCTGATAATCTTAAAGGAACAGATATTCCATTGGGCGCAAGAATTCTTAAGGTGACAGATGAATTTGCTGCGCTGATATCTGACCGGCCGTATAGGAAAGCATTTGACATTGATACGGCTGTGAATATTCTTATTGAAGAGATTAAGAATCTTGATATGAGAGTATTTATTGAGTTTCAGCGAATGATTCACGAGGAAGAAACATTTGAGATAATAAGAAATAGTAAGATAGATTTAGATAGTCTTAGTCTTGAAGATATTCTATCCTTCGCAGATTAGTATTTAATTACAGGAAAGAGGTAAAGTAAGATGGCAGAGTCAATGGTTGGCTTAAAGAGATCGCACAGATGTACAGAGGTTTCATCGGCTGATATTGGTAAGAAGGTTACTGTAATGGGTTGGGTTGCCAAGAGAAGAAATCTTGGTTCACTTATTTTTGTTGATTTAAGAGACAGGAGTGGAATTCTCCAGATTCTTTTTGATGAAAATATAATTGGCAAGGAAGGCTTCGACAAGGCATATACACTTCGTAATGAATTTGTAATCGCTGTTGAGGGTGAAGTTATTAAGAGAAGTGGTGCTGTTAATGAGAATTTAAAGACAGGTGACATTGAGATTGCTGCAAAGACTTTAAGAATTCTTTCAGAGTCAGAGACACCTCCATTCCCAATAGAGGAAAATATCCAGACTAAGGAAGATATCAGACTTAAGTACAGATGTCTTGATCTTAGAAGACCTGATATCCAGTCTAATATTATTATGAGAAGCAAGGTTGCAACTCTTACAAGAGCATTTCTTGCAAATGAAGGCTTTTTAGAGATTGAAACACCTATGCTTACCAAGTCTACACCAGAGGGAGCAAGAGATTATCTTGTACCAAGCCGTATTCATCCAGGTAAGTTTTATGCGCTTCCACAGTCACCACAGCTCTTTAAGCAGATGCTTATGTGTTCTGGCTATGACAGATATATGCAGATTGCAAGATGCTTCAGAGATGAGGATTTAAGAGCAGACAGACAGCCTGAATTCACACAGATTGATATGGAATTATCATTTGTAGATGTTGATGATGTAATTGATGTTAATGAAAGACTTCTTGCATATCTTTTTAAAGAAGTTCTTGATGTTGATGTAAAGCTTCCAATCCAGAGAATGACATGGCAGGAAGCTATGGACAGATTCGGTTCAGATAAGCCAGATTTAAGATTTGGTATGGAATTACAGAATGTATCAGATATTGTTAAGAATTGTGGCTTTGGAGTATTTACGGGAGCACTTGAGAATGGAGGTTCTGTAAGAGGAATCAACGCAAAGGGACAGGGAAGCATGCCTCGTAAGAAGATTGATGCACTTGTTGATTTTGCTAAGGGATATGGTGCAAAAGGTCTTGCTTATATTGCAATTCACGAAGATGGTTCATATAAGTCATCATTTGCAAAGTTTATGACAGAGGATCAGATGAATGCCCTTGTTAAGGCTATGGATGGTGAAGCAGGGGATCTTCTTTTATTCGCTGCTGACAGAAATAAGATTGTATGGAATGTACTAGGTGCTTTAAGAGTAGAACTTGCTGATCAGATGGGACTTCTTGATAAGTCTGATTATAAGTTTTTATGGGTAACAGAGTTTCCACAGTTTGAATGGTCAGATGAAGAAGAAAGATATGTTGCAATGCATCACCCATTCACAATGCCTATGGATGAGGATCTTGATATGCTTGAGACTAATCCTGGTGCAGTTCGTGCAAAGGCTTATGATATTGTTCTTAACGGAACAGAAATCGGTGGTGGTTCAGTAAGAATCCATCAGGCTGATGTTCAGAGCAGAATGTTCAAGGCACTTGGACTTACAGATGAAGTTGCTAATGAAAAGTTCGGATTCCTGCTTGACGCATTCAAGTATGGTGTTCCTCCACATGCAGGACTTGCTTATGGTCTTGACAGACTTGTAATGCTTATGGCTAAGAGAGATTCAATCAGAGATGTTATTGCCTTCCCTAAGGTAAAGGATGCATCTTGTCTCCTTACTAATGCACCTGATGTTGTAGATGCTAAGCAGCTTGATGAGCTTTCAATTAAGATTGAAGAAGAGAAAACTGAAGAGTAAGATATAATAAATGCCCTGCACTGATTTGAAAGTGCGGGGCATTATTTTATATGATATTTATAAAAATGTTATTTGATAGTAATCTGTTCAACAGATGTATCAGCACCACTTGTGCTTACTCTGTAAAGGACTCCCTGATCTTCATAATACTGGAAAAATGTGTATTTTGATGTGCAGTGAATGTTGGTAATATTGCCTATAGCAATAGTTTCAATCTGCGTTCCATCAATATTCATCCTGTAAAGGCCTGTCATTCCATCTGTGCTTTCCACCTGGAAAAATATTTTGTTTCCATACACATTATAATTAACGACTTTGTTTCCTTTTTCTCCATACAATAATTCAAGAGTTTTGTTAGATGTATTAAGTCTTACAAGTGAATAGTTCTTACTTAAGTCAATATAATATGCATAGCCGTTCTCAACATCTGCAAGATATGAATTGCAATCATATAATACAGAGGTTTTATCAGTTTTGGTATCGTAACTTAATATGTTGTGTTTTCCGACAGGATCAGAAAAATATATTGTTCCGTTATGGACGCACGCAGGTGAGTAAGGTGTGTCGGAAATTTTGGTATCCTTCTTTCCTGCAATGTCTACTTTATGGAAAGCCAGAGGCGTTGTATCACTATAATGCTGGTAATATAACGAGTTACCAGATAAGGCTATTGTTCCGGAAAGACTGTCGTATAATGCTTTCAATGACTCGCCGTTTAAGTTACAGCGGTAAACACCGAATAGCTGTCCCCTGAATATTGTTCCAATTGTTTCCTGCTTGAAATTATTCTTGACATAATATATGTAACTGCCACAGACATTGATGGATGCAACACTGTCATCATTTAATTTCATGGCATTAGTGCAGTCTGAATTCATTACATATAATTTGTTATAATCGTATGGATTGGCAAAATATATTTTGTCATTGTATTCGCAGAACAAACCTCCGTTATTGAGGTTACCTGCCGAATTGCCAATAGCATTATCGTTGTTGTATACGATTCGGCTGCTTCGTATAGATAAAAATATTAATACTGCGAGTAATAATCCTATTATAGTTATTACACTTATTGTGATGGCTTTTTTCATATGTTATCACTACTCCCTTATGAACATTATTTAAGAACGTTTTCTTAAGTATAACATAAAGTACATTTATTGCATATCATTAAAAATGTGATACAATAAGAACAATACATCGCTTTAAAGAGGAGAAGTATATGTTAGATCTTAATGAGATACGAAATAATATTGATAAAATTGACAGTCAGCTTGTAGAACTGTTTGAAGAGAGAATGAAACTGACAACTGAGGTTGCAGAATATAAGATTGAGACAGGAAAGAAAGTTCTTGATCCAGCAAGAGAGAAAGCTAAGTTAGAATCTGTAAAGAAGCTTGTCAAGAATCCTGATAATGTGCATGCTATTGATGATTTGTTTGCACAGATTATGGCTAACTCAAGAAAAAACCAGTATATGTTGCTTGAAAAAATGGGACAGACTTTGAGAGAACCATATGAGGCAATTGATGAGATTAATAAAAAGAACTGTAAGGTTGTATATCAGGGGGTACCGGGGGCATATTCATATGCTGCCATGATTAATTTCTTTGGCAAGGATGTTGATAATTTCAATGTTCCTACATGGAGAGAGTGCATGGAGGCAGTTAAGCAGGGGAAGGCTGATTATGCTGTACTTCCTATAGAAAATTCCAATGCTGGAATTGTTGCTGATGTGTATGATCTGTTACAGGAATATAATAATTACATAATAGCAGAAACTTATGTTAAGATTGAACATTTGTTACTTGGACTTCCAGGAACTGACCTTGAAAACGTAACTGCTGTATATTCACATCCACAGGGACTTATGCAGTGTGACAGATTCTTAGATACTCACAAGGACTGGCAGAGAATCAGTCAGGCTAATACAGCACTTGCGGCAAAGATGATTTTTCAGGAGCATAATAAGACTCATGTTGCCATTGCAAGTAAGGAAGCTGCAGAGCTTTATGGTCTTGATATCTTAAAGTCTGGAATTACAGACCAGGAAGGCAATACAACAAGATTTGTTATTGTTACTAATACAAGAAAGTTTGTTAAGAATGCACAGAAGATGAGTATTGTGTTTGAAACAGCTAATGAAGCAGGCACTCTATATAATCTTTTAAGTCATATTATATATAATGGACTTAATATGAATAAGATTGAATCAAGACCTATTGAAGGGAATGTTGAAGGAAAGAGATGGAATTTCCGGTTCTTTGTTGATTTTGCTGGTAACATTGATGATCCAAGAGTTATGAACGCATTAAGAGGTATTGAAGAAGAAGCTGAATCTATTAAGTTGCTTGGAAACTATTAATATGTTAGAATTATAAAGATGTCGTCAGACAATAAGCTATTAGATAAGTGAGGGAATTAAAGTGAATTTAGAAGAAGCAAAGCTTAAGCTTTCTAAGTATGGTCAGGAACAGATATTAAGATACTATGATGAATTATCAGATGATGAGAAGGCAGCACTTCTTAAGCAGATTGATAAGACTGATATGGAAGTTTTATCGGCAATTGAACATAAGTCTGAGCTTGTTAAGAAAGGTGAAATTACACCTCTTGGTGCAATGGAACTTGATGAGATAGAAGCTGACTATGATACATTTAAGAATACAGGTGTAGAGGCAATTAAGGCTGGAAAGGTTGGAGCAATTCTTCTTGCAGGCGGAATGGGAACAAGACTTGGCTCGGATAATCCTAAGGGAATGTATAATGTAGGTGTTAACAAGAAACTTTATATATTCGAGTGCCTTATTAATAATCTTATGGATGTTGTTAAAGAGACAGGAACATATATACATTTATTCGTTATGACTAGTGAGAAGAATAATGATGCTACAGTTTCTTTCTTTGAAGAGAAGAATTTTTTCGGATATAAGAGTGAATATGTACATTTCTTCAAACAGGAGATGGCAGCAGCTACTGATTATGATGGTAAGATATACCTTGAAGAGAAGGGAAGGATGGCAACATCACCTAATGGTAATGGTGGATGGTATATCTCTTTAAAGAAGGCTGGATTAACAGAGGTTCTTGAGAAGAACGGAATTGAGTGGCTGAATGTATTCGCTGTTGACAATGTCCTTCAGAGAATTGCAGACCCTGTATTTATCGGTGCTACAATTGAAAAACACTGTGCAGTTGGTTCTAAGGTTGTAAGAAAGGCAGCTCCTGATGAGAAGGTTGGCGTTATGTGTCTTGAAGATGGAAAGCCTTCCATTGTTGAGTATTATGAACTTACTAAAGAGATGATGGATGCTAAGAATGCAAAGGGCGACCCTGCATATAATTTTGGAGTTATTCTTAATTATCTGTTCAGGGTTTCTGATCTTGAAAGAATTGTTGGAAAGAATCTTCCATTACATATTGTTGAGAAGAAGATTCCATATATTGACGAGAATGGTAATCTTGTTAAGCCTGAAAAGCCTAATGGATATAAGTTTGAGGGTCTTGTTCTTGATATGATTCATGAGCTTGACAGCTGTCTGCCATTCGAGGTAGTAAGAGAAAAAGAATTTGCACCAATTAAGAATGCAACAGGTATTGATTCGGTTGAATCAGCAAGAGAACTTCTTAAGAAGAATGGTGTTGCAATTTAACATATTTTGTTGTATGTTATTAATAAGCGCTGTACAACTGGCGGAAGATGCTTAAATAGCATTGTGGGATAACCCACAGGGAGTACAGTTTATATTAAGAAAAGCCGACCGCCTGGGCAACGTTAAGCTATAAGCTGCGTTCCCAGGCGGTTTTTTTGCGCGAGTAGCGATGAGGATAGGAGTGAAAATTCACAATCATGCTTGCATGGATTGGGGATTTTTCACGGATATTCGAGGAGCACCGCGACAATGCCAGAATGAAATTCTGGCATCTTCGCTACTCGCGAAAAAGAACCATGAGGAGCGAACGCAGTCATCACATTTAACAGGAGGTCAGTTATGACAATTAAGAACCTTTCAGAGGAATTATCAGGATGTGCTTATCCGGGCAGAGGAATTGTTGCCGGTATGTCAGAGGATGGTAAGAAGGCAGTTTCGGCTTATTTTATTATGGGAAG